>JAABUP010000415.1_pt1 | contig 94503 bp, 72 predicted proteins | sample 5559201 | NCBI WGS metagenome assembly JAABUP01 (sample SAMN10711887, study PRJNA513373) | rock metagenome | isolation source: Antarctica rocks | place: Antarctica | reverse complement strand
TAAATATATATACATGGTAATTCTTGGGCCAACTTCCCCAAGTATGGATTGGTTAGAAATCCAGAGCGGCTTGCTCAACGCCTGCCAGCGATAATATACGAAGAAACGCCGACGGTATGTTGCGCCGAGAAGACGGTTGAGAGAGCCTCGTTCACTCTTGGAAGCATGTGAGTTAAAGTGAAGATGTGTCTCTCCCTTCATTGTGACATCCGACGTTGCCATCAAACCATTTGCAATGAATGGTTTGCAGGTTTGGCACGTTATGCTACAAGCACCTAAGTTGACGAGTCCGCGATGATCCGGAGACAGCATCATATCAAATGTTTGGATCTGCGACGTGTCAGCAACGATCTCGTCCGATGGGGAATGCAGATAAAGCCATACCTGAAATACGCTCTGAGATACACCACTTGCCAAGCTCCCAGTCCCACTAGCATACCCATTGTCCCAAAAGCGAACCATTTCACCCGCTCGTTCGTACTCTCATTGGTATCCCTGAGCTTCTGCTCCCTAGTCCTCAAGTAGTCCATCTCTCCAACGATCTCAGACACCAGCTCCTCAATCCGCCGTAGCTCAGTCTCAACGGGCTTCAGCTTCTCTTGCGCTTGTATCGCGGACCAGTCTCGCGCGTCGGCGCCAATATCAATATCAAGCTCGATGTATCGAGAAGGGTTCATGACAGCTTCTACATTGCAGCGATTAGCATTTCTTGATGTAGATAAGTGGAGTTGTGAACTTACGGTTGGTGACCAGTTGATTCTCAAAGCAAACGTCGAATGCTGCGTCGGCATGGGATGTAAATGCCATCCTTGTCTCGCCAACAATATCCTTCGGCCTTCCATACTCATTACCCACTGCATCTTTTATCTAGGGGTCCAAGCATTAGCAGTCGTCGCGAATTCGACAATACGAGGAGAGGCTGACATGCATATTGACCATCTGCCCATCTCCCTTCTGACCATCAACGATGGCCGTCACCAGCACCAGTGTATCCTTGGCGACAAAGTTCCGTATACATCGTTCGTACTTGGCGCTGTGCCCCGTGTGTGCTGCTAGATCGAATTTGAGCGCCCAGGAGAATGGGAGGATCAGGAGAAGGAGAGACACGTTGTAAAAGGGAATTTGGCGTGCCATCATGGCATCTAGCAAGCTAGCCTCTGTGGTGAGCACTTGTTACGCGCAGTTCCCAGAATTGTCGTTTTGCAGAAGACAGAAATCTGCTCCCGAGGGTCGGTTGCAAAAGTCGTGGCCGGTAGCGCGAAAGAACTCCCGACTTTCACAAGTGCAACAAATCAACCAGATCGTCTCGATGTTGCTTCAACCTTTCAGGGACTATAGCCAAGAAGCTTATGACAATCTGTGAATTTTTCTAGATTTTTTGAAGGCTTTTTTGGTCCTAGAGACCTTGTGCAACAAGAAAGTTGATGTCAGAGCATCGGCCACGACTTATGCAACCGACCCTCGTCCGGCCTCCCTTACGAGTCGGGTGAGCGCCGCCTTAAGCGACGGTGATTTTTGGGTGGCTCGGGTGGCTGTGCTCCTTCTTGACTTTGGCTAATTCAGTCATATTATATTTGATAGTGCATGTTTGATGACTCTTCAGAATATAGGAGGGCTCGGTGGGGTGAGAGGGATTTGGGTCTGCACCCATGACACCAATTCCTTTTGCATATCACGACACAAAGCGCTTTTCAGAGCCTCCCTGAATTGCACCCAATGATTCCAAAACATCGCCACCCCCCACCTCTCATGCCTCAAACCCTTGCCAGGAATCACTGCCGACTCAATATCAAACCTTCTAAAAATCTCCACCAGCAGCTTCTGGAACTCTAAATGGGCGAAGGTCTTCCCGGGACACTCGCGATCCCCATAACCAAACCACATACCGTACTTCTCCATTCGTTCCCTCCTTTCCTGATCCCCCATCCATCTTTCCGGTTTGAACTCATCCGCGTCTTCACCGAAGATGTCCTGATCGCGATGTATGATATACGGACTGGCGGCCATTTCGGTCGCTGCTGAGATACAAAATCCATGAGCTTCAATCCCGGGCTCCGAGACGTAGCGGGGTAAGATAGTCTGCGCGGGGGCGTCATGCCGCAAGGTCTCATACACGCAAGCCATGAAGTAGGGGAGGCGGCATGTCTCGTCGTATGTTGCCACAGGGGAGGAAAGGGCGCCAGAGTTCTCTGCGTGGGTGATCTCGGCACAAAGTTTAGCATAAACAGAGGGGTGCTGGATAGTGTTGTTGATGAAGGGGGAGATAAAGGCGGCTACACCTTCGAGAGCGGCGGACATAAAGATGATGGTTTCCGCGCGGACGGCTTCGTCGTTGAGGGTCTGTATGGATAACGGGTTATAAGAGGGTATCCTGTATGATGGAGTTTTAGTAAACAGGAATAGGTAATTATACCAGAAGACTGACGGATCGAAGAAATATGGTTTCTTCTCCATCGAATCCTCCCGCTTCATTTTCATGCCGTCGTAATGCTGCGGCTAAGTCAGCCGCCTCTGTTTTAAGTCGATGCTCAGGGTATCCAGAAAGATACACGTACGGCGCACAGGTGTTGGATGCCCCGGAATGCCTTCGTATGCCGAAAAAGAGATCTCTTCCATATTTGACTTCTTACCAACGGGACCAAGATATTAGGAAATACGGCTACAAATCCAGACAAGGTGTAGATGTCCTGTAAAGATCGAACTAGCCCTCCATTATCTTTTTCTGTTGATACACAGGCCAAGGACTCTCCGTGGACAACGTCGCTAAAAGCGTCATTGAGGAACCACCTACAGTCTCCGTTAGTGACTAGCCCCTTTACCTTTGACTACGCTCGGACTGATTCGAGACTGGGATCAGAATCGGAAAAGCACCAAGAAACAGAAGCCTGAGGAAGAAATCGAGGGATCTGTGTTAGCCTACCTGATGTGATCGGAAAAGTCAAGCGGCTTCTGGGGGAGACTTGACTTCTGCCTGACTATATTGCAAAATGCGTCTATGTGAGTGTCCAGCTGATTCTCGAAGCGTCTGACCATCTTCATAGAACACTGCAAAAGGTTAGATGTCATGTCTGTAAGAGGAAACTAAGCGGAGTGCGTACGCAAGGCGCTACAATCCGTTTTTCCGAGCATGTGCCTCGTGCAGCAGGGTCTGGAACATCGCTGCCGTGTTGCCAAACAACCAGCTGCTGTAGAAAGGTGTTTTGTCGGCTCGTTTGTGGTACACCACGGGAAGGAGTTTGGGATCGCTAAAAGATATGAGGTTGGGCGCGAGCCGCACGAGAGGACCTTTCGCAATACATCAGCGCTAATGAGAAATTGTTTTCGAGCAACGCATGTTCACCATATTTCTGATGAAGCTGTAATCCCTTGATGGGGACCGAGCTAATATTGTACGCGAGATAGAGCTTGGTGACTGACGCCCAGAATGGACCTGGGATACCAGATAGGGAATGCAAGTACCGATTATAGATTCCTTGAATCATAGCTAGTAGAAGTAGAAGGATACAGCTCGGTAAGATGATATAATGGATGAAAACCTTCCCACTTTCCAGAGCAAGTGTAGACACCATCTTGGCTAGATAGCATACTATTGAAGGTATCCTAGATAATTGGAGAGAGAAGGACTCGATGCCATTTTAAAGATTGGGTGGCGAACGCTAGGTATCAAGTTCAACGAGGCTGACGTGGAGCTGATTCTCAAGCTGAGTACAGCCACTATGATTCCTGTCAGCAAGCTCTTTTTCGCGAGGATAGGATATGATACAAAGGTGGCATCGCAGGTACTGAGTCGGCTCGGACGCGGCATTCCCCTGCATCGGACGTACGTGTGTAGCTCGCAGCTGTTTCCGAAATTGGCATTTGGGATCGGCGGGCCTGCACCCTTTCACGACCCGGTTATCCTGCTGTATTAAATACACAGTACCGAAATCAGGCTCTATCCTTTGGTAACATTATCAGGGCGCTTCTGCCGGACGACCATCTTGAATGGTTGTTTAGAAGGAAATCTTTCATAGAGATCTGTTAGTGTACATTCTCTATTTGCTCATCGAGCTAGCTACTAAGCTCAGGGCGCGCTCTAGCCTCGTCCAAAGACGTACCTGGGCCTCGAATGAATGAATAAGAGCTATACTAATATTTTAGGTCCCTTATGATATCGCTTAATTTGCCAGTCAAACATTCGATGAAAGGCCCCCAACGTCTTTATCCGTCAGGTCTAACAATCGGCCACTACGAACGTTCCACTTTAATTCGTGTTTCTTTTCGAATGCCACTGTGGTTGATCGAGATCTCGCCCAGAGGAACCAATCTGTTTCTATCAGATTCCTGAAATCCGGGAGACTCTCTGTGCCAACGGAGCTTTTGAGACGCATCCTGCCTGCTTGAGAAAAGATGTAGAGGCGAGAAGACACTAATCAAATTTTTTATGCCTCCGACTAAGATCGCCAGATAGGGACGTAAAACAGGCAAACTAGCGACGGTTACACCCAGATTCTGTTCGACACTTCATTGAACTTTTAGTGTAATTTCTTGGGCGTGCATTTGCTACGGACAAACTTACAAAGCCCAAATTTCCACCGAAATATAATCCCCTACCTTGTGTATAAGTATCCATGTATGGTTCACTGTCTTGCGGGTAGTGACGTACAAGTAAAGTCTTCCGAGACGATTCCACTGTGACGCTTTTGCCAATGGCACAGGCTGATATACTGCCACGACATTAGGAAGACGCCTTGCCAGATTTCGAGACGGCCTCACATAAAACCCAATGAAATTACGACAATCATGGCGATCTTGGCACGCTTGTCCATTTGAAGGCTTCGAATAATAAAAGTCGGAATAATAACGCAGACGAAGTCTGTGAAAGTTCCGATGACTAGAACATGAATGTCAGCTTCAAGGTATTTCAGAGGTATAAGGATGACCAACTTCCAAGGATTCTAATGAGTTGAGTCTGGATTGACTTTGAAATGCAAGACCCATGCATTTCGGGATGCCACGTCTTCTGGAACGGTACGCATTGCAAGCCGATGACCAATACAGTTGCCAATGTAATGGCCAATAAAACGGCGATGGTCGCCCAAAGCAACATTCGGATTTTGGGGTGTGTGCCATGGATGAGTCGCAGAACAAAGAGGCAGACAGAAGCTTTCACCAAAAAGGTGCCAATACCATTCTGTATCTCAACAAGAGTCGTGTACATCGTGATTTTGGATATCTCCGGGAGGACATGTTCGATGTGTCTGCCGAAGCCATACTTGACCTGAAGAGTATTGAGGATGGACCCGTAAATTGATGTTGCCTGTTGTCAGATCATCAGCCGAATCCATAGCAAGGCCAAGTCCTTAAGGCGCTGGCTGAGGGTGAAGTACCAGCGCTGCGTGAATCAGGTAGTCGTCCCAGCCACTAGCTCTTCTCTTTAATCTGGTATATACTCGCAGAGAAACAGTAATGCATGCCAGAGCAGTCGTGAACCATGAGATGCCCAATATAGTAGGCCCACGGTTGGAGTCGACAGGGACAGGCCCAGTTGATGTCGCTGCCATAATTAAACTCGTATCAGAACCCAGTGTACTGAATGAGGGAAGATGAAGGAGAACGCAAATTGCGCAAGCAAGGTTTTGGGTAGAGTGTCAGGGCGGCCATCGACTTCATAGTACCTAGTGTAGTGATGACCATCAGCGCTGCCTACTAGTAATGCATGTACGGCATGTGGCACGAGTATCTTGAGACGTGAGATGGCCTGGAGCCGATCTTATTGAACGCAAGAGCGGACCGGTCCCTTCTCGAGGCAGATCGTCCGAGGGGCATAGAAGCGACGGACGGCTTTTCAACAGAGTTGCCCGTCAGGCTGAATCTTCGGAGACAAGTAGGTACTCTACCAAGCTGCTGGGTCACTCTAGGTCCTTTTATCAATCAGACGCTGGACACAAAACCCCCGTTGACGCAAACCCCAAATCTCAACGACTGATTGCGCAATAACCATGGGCCGACCTTCACGCAGTGAGATAGCAACGACGATCGCAAAGGCTCGCAATGCGATTTTGAAGAGAGCAAATTTGACCCCTCTCTCCATACGGCAAGAGGCGTCACTAAAAGAAGGCAGCGCTACCGGTCCCTGGTGTGTCAGTCATACTTCATTGCCAGCGCCGCCGCACGAAGAACGTGATCCGACAGATACTCTCATGCGAGCGATTGAGAGGCTTGATCAGAGACCCAAACAATGCACGGCACCATCAGCTCAAAATATCAAAGCGGAATGGTTGGCCTATTGCGAAGATGGTGGGCCGCCCGAAACTGCTTCACAACAGGCAAAGTATGACTGGATCAGCGATCAGACGCAATCTCAGCCAACGATCTTTTATATACAAGGGGGAGGCTTCGTGTTAGCTTCTCCGCGCTTGATTCGGCACTTCATTTGCTCACTTCCCACACAGGCTGAATTCGCCAGCTAGATTCCGACCCACAATTTGCACGTTGGCTAAGCTTACGGGTGGGCGATGCTTCTCGATCAGCTACCGACTTGCACCCCAACATCCTTTCCCAGCCGCACTGCTCGATGTCATAATTGCCTACCTGTCTCTGGTTTATCCTCTACCTGGATCTTATCACCCCCCACTCCCTCCATCCAGCATTGTGATCGCTGGAGATAGCTCCGGGTCTTGCCTCAGCCTCGCCTTGATCCAATTCATTATTGCAGTACGCCAGATCCAAGGCACCAATGCACCCGTCGTCCGCTTTCATGGGCACGAGGTCGTTCTAGCCATGCCTAGCGGATTGGCATTGCAAAGTCCACTGGTTGATCAAACCAATTCGTTACCGTCGTGGAATTCAGGGGGCCAATTTGACGTCGTGCAACAAACTTCACCGTTGATGTTCCCGGACTATCCAACATGTCCTATCTGGCCGTCGCACCCTCCTCGGGGCGATGTCTACTGCGAGACAGAGATGCTTTCTCATCCGTTGGTATCTCCCCTCGCAGCGCGGACCTGGGCCGGCGCGCCACCGTTGTGGTTCGCTCTAGGAGAGGAGCGGATGGTCGATGCGGCGAAACTGGTGGCCCAGAACGCAGCTCAGCAAGGTGTCAGGGTGCAATGGCTTGAATTCGAGGCCATGCCTCACAATTGGCCAATGCTGTTCCCGACGTTTTGGCAATCAGAGAGATGCATGCAGGAATGGGCATCTGTGTGTTTGTCTTTCAGGCAGGGAGATAAGATTCCAGATCGCGCGGAGAGAGTGCGTACGGACGGACAAAGCGAGAATCAGGACTTAAGACAGCTGATTGGATTAAGCATGACGGAGGTCGAGAGTGTCATGAGATTGAAGCAGGCCTCATTGAGGCCTTGGACGGGGAGAACACCAATTGAGAAACTCTAATTAGGTTTAGAGCGGTGTGAGGGTTTCTGCCTGCTCAGGATGCAGTGAGTGGGGGAATGCAGATCGATGCAGGTCTCCAAAAACATTAATCCCTCACACCCTTGTACAATTCCTTTCGCAGGCTTTTTCTGGAGAGATTCGACTGTGTATGGCAAGGCTTAGAGCTTAAAATGATGAAGCAAAACATGGACCTGGACAGGTTAAAGCCGGGGACCCAAGTGACATTTGGGACTGAGATTTCACGCAGGATCGCGCTCCCCGCCGGCCCGTGGCTCCCGGTGGTGTAGATATAGGGTTTTCTCTAGCCTTTCTAAGTAAGTCTCGCTACAGCTGAAATGTTAGCGGACGTATCTACTCCTAACACATCATTGACCTTGAATACGACCGAAGGAATGCGTTTCAGGAACCGAGGGATCGAAGAAATGGGCGCTGATTGGCAGGAGTGATAGGAATTACGACCCATGCTGTCCCCACGGTATGCAGCATGCGGTCACGCGAGCGCCACGAAAACGGCACGGGGCGACAGCCTTTATTCGTTTTTGACCTGTGACCCAAAACCCATGAGGCACGCAATTATCAGAATGGCGAATTCACCGGTATCTTACCGTGTAATTTTAACACCATATTTCAAAGAATACATTGAGGCACTCCAACGGTTTTTGCTGGTGTTCCACAACCTAGGTCCACTATGAGATCCGAGGCTGAGGAACCACCCGCAAGACCCTTCAACGTCCTCATTGTCGGTGAGCATCTGCACCAGCCAAATTGATCGATCGAGGTTAAGTGACCACTTTACCTAGGCGCAGGAATTGGAGGGCTTGCCACCGCATTGGGACTTCGTAAGAATGGCCACCATGTTACGGTAGATCACCGAGTCCTCCGTCGGAAGCAAGTCAGAGCTTGATGTCATGATCTAGGTATGTGAGCAATCGGTTTCTGCAGCCGAGCTTGGAGCCGCCGTGATTTTGGCTCCCAACGCCCATGGAATCATCAAACGTTTGGGCATTGATGCCGAGAAAGATGGAGCGATCATTAGGCAATGGGTCGGTCATTCTCCCCAGGTGTACGATGCGAAGTGAATAATTTGGACTCCAGCACACAGAATACACAGACTCGGGAAAGCTTCTTGGAAGGCAAGACTTGAGCACAACGGCTGGACTGTGGCAGCATTCTGGAATATTATGCCGTCGCTTTGAATTACACAACGCCTTGAAGTCTGCTGCAGTAGCGACCGGAGGCACTGGGCCGCCTGTGAATTTAAAAGTGAGCTCACGAGTGATAAAGGTCATTCCCGAATCAGCTACTATAGTCTTCGGAGACGAATCAACAATGACAGGTGATCTGTTGATCGGAGCTGATGGTATCAAGGTCTGTACCAAACGATAAATCACGAGCTTAGCCTAATTGCGGACTCACAGTCCATCGCACGCAATCAGTTACATGACCTCAAGCCGTTCCCGTCTGGCAAAAGCGCCTACCGCTTTTTGGTAGACCGAGAAAAGGCCCTGAATGACCCTAAGCTAGGAGACATAATTCAAAGAGATGGGGAATTTTCGATATGGTACGGCGCAGATAGGTCTTTCTTCCTTGTCTATCTTGCTTCTGCTTCGTTCTGATGCACGCGATAGAAGAGTGTGGCTGTATACGACGCACTTCAACCGGCTTCTCAACTTCGTATGCATGCACCCGGATTCGCTTTCAGAAACCTCCAACACCAACGATGCATTCGGAGATCTACAGGACGTTCACCATAATAAGTCTCGCATGATGGAAATATTTAAAGACTTCGATCCACGCTTGGTATCTTTGTTGGATATGGCGGAGCCTTCCTCTGTTAGGCTATGGCAGCTGCTTGATATGGATCCCCCACCAATACGGCAGAAGGGAAAACTTGGCTTAGTAGGTGACGCAGCTCTCCCCTTTCTGCCTCATATTGGTCAGGGGGCAGCCTGTGCTCTTGAGGATGCCGCATCCATTACGACACTCTTCGGTTATGGTGTCCGAGAAAGCGATGTTCCAGAACGACTGAAACTGTACGAAGAATGCCGTAAGAGCCGCGCCGAAGAACTTCATTCCTTTTCGCGGCTCCTAGGCCGTGATCTCGAGGCCGGAAACGAAGACGCAAAGCTGAACCGAGAGTTGATGGCTAAAAAATTCTTCCCTTACATCTTTGGGCACGACGAGTTCGATCATTCAGCACAGAAGCTGCGAGAGCACGAGTATGGGAAGGCCCCTGCCTTCTGGAGCATGCCTATCTCTTTTGGGCCAATGCCGAGGTTTGATCAGAAACTTTCAGAGCAGGTTGTAGATGGCGCAACTCACATCTCCTCGACAATCAAATTCAAAACATCCAGGACTCTGCTTCAAAACCTTCTGCCAAGTGCTAGCGTAACTTTCGCATCTGTTGGTAGTGTGGCGCTGGCGAGCTTTACCCATACTCAACATTCAAACGTCGGGTGGCTTGCAAGGCAAAGCTATAACGAACTCGCTTTTTATATCCATTCCGTTCAAGGTAAAGAGCAAAAGGCCGGTTCATTTCCGGACAGCGCTTTTCTCGTAGTCTCCTTCGTAGACTCACCCGACGTTCTAGCCAGAGGTAGAGAGAACCCCGGTCTACCAATGGTCTTCTGCAATTTTGACACCTGGAGCCTTGGTGACCGACGCGAGATAACAGCCCTTTGGAACAATTGGGCTATCTGCAAGATGGAATTCAGGGATATAGAAGAGGTCACGGAGAAGGAACTAGTCCCTGATCCGGCTGTTCTTACCCATCGCTACTTCCCAGGCATGGGTGCTGGTGCTCAACCTGCGCCTGACTCAATCATCTGCCTCTCAAGAAAGGACTTCAATCAACCTGGCGCGACAAGAAGGAAGACCTGTGTGGACTCGGCGCTGAACGTCGTCGATCATAGTCCCCAGGAACTCCCAACTCTGCACCATATCCTCGAACGTCTCGCAGAACTTCCAATTTTAGAAATCGTGGATAGTTACATCATCGAGGGTACAGGATCTCCCATGTATGAACAGGCACGGCAGCTGTGAGCTACGTCGCTACTACATCCTGGTGTCCTGCAACGGGTGATAGTCTAGTCTCATGGTCGCAGATTGGGACGTCAAGGCTAGTGACCGAGCGAGATGGACTCTTTTGGGCCTCGGTGAACAACCTGCATTGAACGATCTCGAGCACTGTTCTTTGCAAATACGCTTCTTCCGCCTGTGTTCCCGGCTGAGATACCATCTTTCCATCTTTGTTCTCATTCTCGTATCAGTCATGTCTTCAGAATAACGTTCTTTCCACCTCAGCGGCTTGCTAATTTCAACCTTCGAAGGACAGATGTGCAAACCTCCTGTATTTTACTTTCCCACTATGCATCGCGAGGTCAAAGACCGTCGTGGCGCATTGTCCTCCAGCCCATGACGACGATTGTGTACGAGGTTATGTTCAGGACCAAGAATGATTTTAATCAATCTGCTGTGGTGGACTTGAGTCAATATCCATAAAGTGGTACATACAGCCCGGGATGATCGCTGTTTCCTCCTCCGCCAAAGGAGAGGAACGTGATTTGCTAGGAGGTCCTAAAAAAGCAGATCAAGGAGGGCAATGTCAGATAGGATGAGATTATTTTATAGAAATTTAGTGAACAACGAGGGGAGGCTCAGAAAAGGCAAGTGATTGACTGAGAGTTGGGAGGCACTCATAATGTGGGTTCTTGCTTTCTCTCTTGTAATTTCTTGGACATTTGAACGTCATTCTTGAGACTTTGGAGGTTCCTTTAGATCAAACTCTCGTCTCGTTTTAGAATTGCTCTTGTCTTTCTACTTACATGTTGCTGCGGCTTGTGAACGCGTCAATGTATTAGTTACGTCAAGATTTAAAAGTGGACGACCACACCACGAGGACCACTTCTAATAGCATCTGAGAGATGATTGGCTACCTTGTCGTACTCATAGAACGGCTAACAACCCCATGTGTTGTGACACAGGCTCTTGATCTGCTCTACCGGACAACTAGGTGGAAATGCACGAGATCATATACCTCCAGACAGCAGTATTACCTCCAAATTCGAGAAATCAGCCCATAGCCCGGTCTCCATCCTCCCCCCCCCAACAAGGAAAGTTGGGTTTCCTGGTTCAGGTCCTTTAACTCTGCTCTACCTGCCTTATTTCTGGCCCCACACTTTGCAGTAGATCCCCAATTAGAGGTAGCTCAGTAGTCTCTGTCAGAATTTCTTCCTGGCTATTCCTCCAATTGCCTAAACTCAATGACATGCTTGATATTAAGCTCTATGAGCACGCAAATTCCTTTATGAAAGTCCTCACTTGCATGTACCGCATTGCGCCAAAGCTACTTCATGGGGCAAAAAACCTCTCAGGGGTTTCCTAATTCGAAGCTTTGGATACGCAATGATAAGAAAAACTATTGAGGTTCCGACAAAATCCCGATGAAACAAAAATGAGAGCGCGAAACAGGTAACTAGGTCTGCCTTGGTAGCCTCGCCAATCTTTCCTCAAGATCTCAGATGCTAGTCCCTGCATGACCTCACGGCTTTCGTGGAAAATGCTCTGTTCCAATTGGGTTTCCCTTCTCATCATAGCACACCCCACTGTAATGGTCACGCTTATCTTTGTCACTTGTATGATCGCCCTCCCTATGTTCGCAATATCTGTGAGCGCACGGGTACTGAGAATAAACGGGAAAATCTTACCTCATGACGACCTCCGTAGTCCCTTCTGGCAGAGGTTTCTTCCTGTCCTGTACAGCATTGGCAAAACCATTTGTATTGGCTTGCGCGGCGAATGCCGGCCTTGTCCAGCGTTCGGTAACTGTTGCTGCGGAAAGTTTCACAACTTGACTGCCCTTTGTGACTGTTTTCTTGAGGTCAACTCTCTAGACAATCTTATTGCTTGACATGACAGGACGGCGCAGAGGCTCCCGAGCTTTAATCAACTGATGGGAGGTTCTTTGCGTTCGATTCCGCGATTACAATAAGTGCAATGCCAGACAGTCTGTCGGGAATCCTGGTAATCTGATCTTGCTCCAAGATTTGCAGGAAATTCGGCTGAGCCCTGAGACTCCAGTGTCCAATCTGGCTTTTATACATGGAAACCTGGAGCAAAACCCATGTTATCTTGGATTTATGCGTCAAACTCATCATTCGTATTGACTGATAGCGTAGGCAATCATGCAGTAGATCCTGCCTTGAATCCTTTTGGACAGGGATGAGTGGGAATTCTAATGTAATCGAACGATTGCGCGTTCAATCACGAGTCCCATAACAGACTGGTGGCAGACCCTTTGTGTCTTATCTCACGGCGCATGAAACAGCCCGTTACAAGCTGCATACAAATCAGCACGTTCGAAGGGATCGCAGTAACGCAATGCTGAAGTGTTGCTGGTCTAGACCCTTGCCTAAGAGCGTTCGCGGGCCGAGCGTCTAGTTCACCGTAGGCATCAATCCACTAACCACGGATGCGTGTGTTCGATACCTTAGGCTTGTTGGCGGGATTATGACTCATTCAGAATCTGCTGTGCCCTCTTGGAGCCACGTATCCTGCAGCAGTGCCTTGGCGGATGGCCTGTCTCTTGGGTCCAGCTGCATCAACTTGCAGATGAAATCCCGATCCTCGTTTGCGATTTCTTGAGAAGAGGCCAGCTTGAAAGGTGTCACCTTCTCTGCTGACTCCGTGATAATCGTAAGCAGCTCAAGTCTCTCTTCATCCGCAAGGCTTGTGTAGCTTAGTGGAAAAGGTCCAAAAAAATGATCATGCCGTCGTACTACCTCGGAAGCATATGTTGAGTCTGTCGGATCGACGCCCGGGGGCTTGAAAATATGCCAATTTTCTCCATATATCAGGCTTATAAGCTTCTTGAAGTTAGCAAAACAGGACGCATCTAGCAGTATCGTAAGGAGAGATCTTACCGTAGCTCCCAAGGACCAAATGTCTGTAGCTGGGCCCCAGATGAGATTGAGCATCGCTTCAGGGCTCCGAAAGATAGTGGCCCCGATGACATGTTCTTCGACAACGGAGTCAACATGTGTACTATCTCCGCAATCTGCCAATTTGATACCACTGAAGCGGCTTTCACCTTCGCCATAGTTGACCAGTATGTTATCAGGTTTTACATCCAGAGCCAGAAGTCAGGGTGATAATATAGCCATAATCTCTCACGCACCCGTATGAACAATTCCTTCCTCGTGTAAAGCTGCTAGCGCTTGCAAAACAGCCCTCGTAACATGCTTCACTTCTGGAGATTTGAGTCCTTTGGTCTCGGATACGGTCAACAGGTCGCTATCAAAATGCTCCAAGACTAGCAAGGGGGGATCCCGGACCTCGTCGACTAGATGGCGAAGAGACGGGACGGACTGGAAACGTTTGACGCTCGTTCGAGAAGAGAAAGTCTGGCGCCATTTTAATAACGACATTTTGCTGCTTCTGCTGGTCTCTGAGAGCAGTCAGAACAAGCGAGAAACGTGGCTAGGAAGTTAGAAATTCGTACAATGCCCGCCATATGTTTCGATGCAGTTGCTCCGAAATAAGATATTGACCACGAGTGCCATTCACTTGACTACCAATTTGTATTGATAAAGTTGAGGCCATCCTTCGAAAAGTCTTCATCTCATGATTCCAGGGCAGGTTCCACGTTCAGCAACTTCATAGATTCAGTTTCTCTTGCATATATCGGTGATAGTTTATGTGTTAGGCAAAGTGCCCGAGCATGCCAAGCATTTCATTTCGTAAGACCCAAGTCACGTGATCTGGAACTACGACACAATCTTCCAACATCAATTCTCTATTACGCAAAGTCTCCTCAGCCACAATTAACACTAAAAGGGCTAGGAAAACAGAAAGGGTATCTCAGACTTCTTATATGCACTCGCAGAGAGTCTAGAGGATATCCGAAACCATGTCGTGGGCTTGCTTTGCTCTTCACCCTTGGAGCTATTTCACTCTATCGGCAGAGACTCTTTGCATCGACCTTCGTGCTGCTTTACGCAGAGCAAACACAGTGTATTCGCTCTTGGTGATACGTGCTGGGAGTTGATGGTGAACAGCCAGGTCTTCGGGGCTCGACCATGCTTGTGTGTAGTACGCTGGATGCGTGCGGGTGTTGAGTACTTATAAACTATCATTGAACTGGCATCAGTCCGGCTTGGACACATTGTACGTATTAAGAAAATCATGATACATTAATATTCGATCGACAGCATGCGTTTCTTTGATACAGCCAGCCTATTTGTGAAGTGATTGACTATGAGGTACCAATACCCCATACTCTCGCATATGTGGGGGCAAGAGAATCGTCCTCAGAAGATCTTACGAGAACGAGCTCAATGAGTCCAAGTAGTCATTCGAAGATCGATCGTTTTGATGGGATGGCGGTCTTGGAAGAATGGTGGTATGTGTAAGCAAAAAATAGAAAATGAGAGCAAAAGACAAAAAGATGTTCGCGACTGTCCCGACACAACGGAAACTGGAATTAACCATCAGCACACTACGTCATCCCCGGGTCGAAATTTGAATTATCAAATCTGCCTGAACCCAGAATCGAACCCGGAACCCCGGGATGTTGCTCAGTATTAGCTAGTGGTTGATGCCACCAATCACCATTGATACAGCAAGACGCTAATCCTAGGTTACACCCTTTAAGGTATAATGCAGCAGGGTTATTGTCTTGGTCAATTACGAAAGATAGTCTGTCTACCACTGAGCTACCAGAGCCATTACCGATTTATAGGTTTTGATTGTTTCAATATATATATCGTCAACCAGCGCCTTTGTGGGCCCAAACTTGCTTCATCGACAGGACGAGACTATTTTAGAGCCCCTTAAGAACATCTTTCAATTGACTACTCGAAGATTACTCGCTGCTGTGAGTTGGCAGTCTGAGCAAAAGATAGAAACTAGTAACAGACAAAAGGCAAAAAGATGTTCGCGACTGTTTGTTTTTCATCAGCCCTACTCATCCCCAGGTGGAAACTCGAAAGCCTCAACCCGGAATCGAATCCGGAACCCCGGGATGTTGCTCAGTAATAGGGAGTGATTGATGGTATCATTCACCATTGATACAGCAAGACGCTAACCCCAGGTCAACCCAACGGGATGATGCAGCGAGATTGTTATCTTGGTCAATTACGAATGATAGCTTGTCTACCACTGCGCCATTAGAGCCATTACCGATTGATATGTACGTGTTACTCTAATATATATACCACAACTGACCTGCATTTCTGGGGATCGACACTTACTATCTCGACAGAAAAAACTTTGCAGATTTCTCTGAGGCTATCAACTTCATGCATTAATGTCATCATGATGCTTAGATGTGTTACGTATATCTGGCCGATGTTTCCTTAGCATCTAGTGCAGGAGATGGGCAAGGTAAAACACAATGAGCCGAGCAGGAAAAATTTTCAGGCAGAGCAAATGGTTTACTGGAATTTGGACACTGCAAGCATTACCACCTTCTTGAGATTCAACATTCTACGGCAGCACATGGGGTAGGATAGATGCATGGACAGCTTTCACTAGAGACCGTTTTAAAGCATGGATAGTTGATGTCTCCCAGGTCTGCAAGTCTTGTGCAAAGGATGCCGCAAATGCCTAAAGCACCAGGTTCGTTGTTGCCATCCACTTAGAGGGTCAAACTTGGAACGACCTTCTTTAGGGAACCTGCCTGGAGGGTATCTGGGTGTCGAGTGTGGCAAAGTACAAAGAATCGAGAATTCAAAGACGCTACGTTCAACCGTGCTATTCGCCTTTGAAGAGGCACAAGCCTACTCAACTTTGTTGCAAGGGAATCATCAAGGTCAGTCCGTCAACAAAGATCTTTCATTCTGCTAAAGCTTACATCCCTCCTTTGGCGCGCATATCATGCGAGATAGACCGCATGCGGATATGAGGGTTGAAGAAGACAGGGAGCTTGTGGCACTGGAGTTTGGGATCAGGCTCGGCCAAAGACTGATTGTATTGCTAAGCATTCTGCAAGGCCGTCGAGCGATTGAACTTCTAGCAAGAATTACCTAAACAGAAGCTTGAGGAAGCAATAACTCTCTACCAGAAGCCGAATGTTCTGCTCGCCTTATGTCATTGAAGACCAAGAGCTCAATCGATGTGATCGTAAATATTGAACGACAACCCTTGCTGTCGGCTCATAATCAACTTATCTGAACCTGAGAACTGCTTGCGTTTGACCCCATAAAGAGCTCCCGTATGGAACCATCACGCATTGGAATCATTTCACCTTTACTATGAAGTAGTTCCAACGCTGGAGAACATCGCATGTATCCTCAGACGTATCTCTTCGCTTGAAGTGGGGACAGGTCGAGTAAGAATTGGGACAGAGATTTTCCTTAATCATTATCGGTGGGCTTTGGTCTACTAGAGGAGAAGTCTGAGTTGCCAAAAATAAGGTGTGTGGAAATGCTTGATTATTATTCTAGTCATTCTCGGCAAACCTTCCCTGTATATCAATTATGCAAGCACATCTTGACCATACAACATCACAGCCAGGAAGTAAACATCTTGGTTCTTGAACATTACAACATGCTTTCCGGGTTCAGACGTGTCATGGCCAGACCATCATCCACTGAATCCTGATGTTCATCATCAAACACTTGAGGTACCAAGCCATTACAGGCACCTCAAACAACCACCAACCCTCCATCTAATCCTCCACCCATTCGAAAACAAATACAAACACACAAATCCACCCCCCACCAACCATGGCAGCAACAACGACCCACGTCCCCCCCTCAATCTGGTCCCAAGTCCGTTTCCCCCTCCCCCCCTCTCCCCATTCCCCTCCTCTTCCCCCCCATAATACCCCCAACTAACTCCACTCCCTCCCCAACAGATGTCCTACACTCCCCCCCGCGGCCCCTGCTCCCTCAAAACCTCCCTCGTCTCCACCTGCGCCTGCCACCGCTTCATGATCCACCCGCTCAAAGCATCCACGAGCTTCGAGTGCGATGGATGCGGGCATCATGCTAGTTTTCATCGGATGGAAAATCGGGAGGAGGAGGGGGTTGTGGGGAGGTGGAGGGAGGGGGAGAGGGGGAGGGGAGATGAGATTGTGGTAGAGAATGGGATGACGAGGATTGGGGGTGGGGGTGGAGTTGTGAGAGTTGAGGATGTGGTGACGCAGTTGCCGAAGAGGAGACGGATTGAAGGGAACGGGCGGGAGGTGTTGGATTGGTTGGATGGGGAGGAGGAGAGGGCGAGTGGGGTTGGGAGGAAGAGGAAGGGGAGGGGAGGATGAAAAGATAAGTGAGAACTCAGATCAAGAAGCATTATGGGGGACAGATGCTAGTGAGACGTTGAAGCTTGCGACCTGTTCGCTGCCATTAGCTTCCCAGATCTATCTCTGGCGCGGAATATGGTGCTGTTCTACGATTAGAGCGGTATTTCAGCTGGGGAAGTCTACCCCCCAAGGAGCAGTTTTCTGAGCAGAGCAATCAGAGGATCTTGGGAGGGGCATGAGACAGATTCAAAGGTCTCCAGTGCGCAGGATGTTAGCTTTAGATACCCCATTGCGTGATTTGGTCAATGAATTGATTTTTAGAATACATGAATCGCTGCTGGAGGATGGTCATTTACCTATCGTGTGGTATCCTCCGCAAACTGCCTCCGCGCTGATCGAATTCTGCTATGCGATCGTGGTATCTCTCATTCGTGAAAAGTTGACGCTCTATGTCTGATGCCGAAAACCTCCAGCGCCTATCGCTTAATCGTGATTCCATTTTCCATTTTTCATTCCGTAATGATGCAATGGAGCTTAGAAGGTTCCAAGCCCTTCATGCTCGTGATATGTTCCGTAGAGACTAGCCGTCAGTTCTTGTTTGCCAGATGGATCACAAGCCTATTGGCGAGGTCGAGGAAAGGCTGAGGGCTGGTGACGTCCTTGTCGTGGAATTTAACGCCGGACCCAATGTACTCAGTGATAGTCTCGCCTTTCTTGTTGACAACCTCCTTGCTTCCGATGATTGACTCATACCCAGCGAGCTTGAAGTCTACCAGATAGTTGTCCACTTCAATGGTGTAGATTTGCAGGTCCATGTAGACGAAGCAAGCAGTGTTGTCGAAGTTGTGAGTAAGGGGCTCTACGCCTCCAGTCACACTAGTAGCCGATCCAGCTGCTGAGCTCAAGCTTCCGAGGGCGATGCTGTCGCGACGGGCTGATCCATCAGGGCTGCTGAGGTCAACATGGCTGCTTTGAGCGGAGTTGGAATTGACACTCCCAATTGGACCCATGCCTGTTTTCTCCCACCTCACATGGATGCACCAAGGGTCTTTAGGAAAGTAGCCGGGAGGAGGATTGTCAATATCGATGTCGCTGTCATTCTCACTATCAGAGTCATCCGGGAAGTAAGCTGATTTGGGGGCAGCAGGACGAGGCTTGCTGGGTCCGTCAGCCGCAATTGGTGTTGGATCAGGGTCAGCCGTGCGGTGAGCGTCTGGGGCGTGGTGACGATCTTTCTCGGGGCTCTCAGAAAGATTTGGAGCTCCAGATGAAAGATGGGTGGCTCCAGCAACGTTGACTGGAAAAGGGCCTCCGTCATGACTATCCGTGTCGGGTGCACTGCTCTTAGGAGGCGGAACATGCCACTGACAATCACCCATAGCTTTCAAGGCTTTGTAGAGACATTTGACAGCATCTACGGGCTCGTTCTTGCTTCGTATGCCGAATTGCCATTTGGTGTTTTTAGTCTTTGGCTTGGCAGCGTGCGCTGCGGCCTCCTCCGAATCTTTGGAGGCAGTGGAGAGGATGTGTTGGATATGGACTGTAGAGCGGGAATGAGGCTTTAGACGACGAAGAGTCTCCGCTTGCTGTTCGCTCGTCTGATAGTCGCTTCCCACCTCAAGGGACATCTTTGAAAGCATTTCCGCCTCGCGTGGCTCAAGGGGCTCGCCTTCCGCCTCTGCACGCCTACGCTCCTCGTCTTCCTTCTTCGCTTTCATGATCTGATTGTGGTACATTGGTAAGCTTGTGGTTAGAATGCCGATCTTACTGACATATTCTTTCTCCGGTTGCTCCTCGCGAGAGAGAGTGGGCTGAGGTCGCTGGCTGGGTGCTACGACGCGTTCGGTTACTTCAGGAACGTTGTTTGGTTGGGCCTGAGCTTCGTGGAGTTGCTGGCCTTGGTTGCTGGCCGTGAGGCTATCGACGTGCGAATGAGCAGCTTCAGCCAAAGGCGAAGTCATCATCTGCGAAGTTGGCGGCATGCTCGCGTTCCAAGGTGGTGGTGAGGTTGCTAGGTAGCCGAGATTTTGCGTGGCAGCGAGTTTTGCTGATGAAGCTTGCGATTAGCGTATCGCCCAATATCAACATGAAGTAGCAACGGAATCCCAACACCCTTGGGGATCTAAAATTTTCCACGGAAGGAGCTTTCATTGCGGAAAGATTTGACTTACGATTTGTTTGCATAATCTGATTTTCTCTCACAATCATATATGCGTCCTTGATCGCGTTGGGCTCGTCCTTTCCTAGAGCATCTTGCACGTCACCCTTGGCATAACCCATGGTCTTTCCTAATTTCCCGATCACGGATTCGTGAATTTGTTCCTGCTCCTCAGGAGCTTTGTTCGGCGCTAATTTCCGAGGGTCAATTGCTTTATTTGGATCAACCCCAGTATCGAAGAACTCTTCGACTGGCTGCTTCAGGTAGTCCGCAAGATCCTCGTTGAACCACGGGTCTTGACGGATCTCTTGGATGGTGATGCGCTGAATTGGGCTCACTTTCAGCATCTTATGGATGATGTGTCTAGCCCCTGACGAGACGAAAGGCGGCGTCGAGTAAGTTCCAGAAGATATCTTCTTAAACAAGGCAGGTATGTACTCGTCATCGAATGGAAGACGGCCAACCAGTAAAACATACAGGATGACACCACAGCTCCAGACGTCGACCTCGGGTCCCGCATACAGCTTGCCAGAGATGACTTCGGGAGCGGCATAATTCGGGCTGCCGCAGCTGGTTTTCAAAAAATTACCGTCAGTCATGATGTTGCTCAACCCAAAATCAGCGATTTTGACGTTGAGTTCTGTATCTAGCAGTAGGTTCTCGGGCTTCAGATCTCGGTGTACGATCTTGTGGCGATGGCAGTATTCCACTGCACAGACTATCTGTTGGAAGAAGCGACGAGCCTTGATTTCTGGCATCTTTCCATGCTTGACAAGATAGTCGAAGAGCTCTCCTCCTGCGTATTCAAGCACCATGATGATGTCTGTGGGCGTTGTGATGACAGTGTACAGCTTGATGATGTGAGGGTGTCTAAGCAGCTGCAGGTATTGTATCTCTCTCTCTACTCGTCCAGCCATGTCTTTGGATATCAACTTCTTTCGCGAAATGATCTTGAGAGCCACTTCTTGGCCACTCACACGATGAGTCGCCAGCTTCACCTTCCCAAATGATCCTTCGCCCAGTGTTCTCTTGACATCATACAGTCCTATTCTCTGCGCAGTGCGTCTATCGTTTGGTAGCCGGGCCGCTGGGCTGGCTCCGTTGGAGGCCGCTGCATTGCTGGGTCTGGCAGGAGCGGGTTGTTGGTTTCGACGCTCTGCTGCAGATCCTGACAGCGACATGGAAAGCTCTTCATCGTCGAGGGCGGAGGCCATGATGAAGTCGATGAAGTTCTATGTTTGCATGTATGTTGCTTTGCGCTGGTCGCAATGGCGTCGTCAAAATCCTGCTCGTGCTTGTTCAGATTCTAGCTTTGAACCTATACCATTACCTCCACCAGGTCTCTCAGTCAATGATAATATGTACTGCTAGAAGACGTCGCTATCTTCAATGGCTGCAAGGATCTCTAAGTTCTGTGTTGGCGGCTGTGGAAAGATTGTGGAAAGGTTGATCATGTGAGAATGAGGAGATGCAGCTGAAGATCACTCTCCAATTCGAACCCGCCCGGATTGGCTTATCATAGTCAGGGAGTAGCTGGAACACTATCCGACACGTCTACTTCCAAAGTTTGAGCGTGTTCGGGGAGTGTGGTCGAGTGCTAGAGGTGTGGGGGAAACATTGGGAGTTGTCGAGCTAGACCCAAAAATGACGGCAGTGTCCGCTTACATAGGACATTGATGTTGTCGAGGAAGACCGGACGAAAACACTGCAAAAGCATATCATTGAGGCGCACAAATTTCACATTCATTCACATTTCATTATGATCTTGACATTTTGAATGACTTGCCATTGTCGCCTATTAACTGCACAATTAAATAGATTCTGCGGATCTCTCTGCTATGCTAACATGTTGTCGCCTCCTACCTAGCCACGTCTTCCTCCAGAGATCTGGAAACTAGATACCGCTAGACTAGTTACAACGTACTTGTAGCTCCTCTGTACCCGCCGTTCTCCAATTCAAGGGCTGCTGAGAGAATGGTAATCCTCATTTCCCCTTGTTTCTGCCGAAGCGGTCGATGAGGGCGAGTCGCAGAACCTTTAGTAATTTGACAAGATAACCGGATACTTTCGCTCTCTTTCCCCTGGCTCTTGAGTGGCTGCAGGACAATGTCGAGGTTTCAGCCTGTCTTATTATCCGTGTCTATCCATGAAATACCCTTCAGCCTGCATGCCGGCCCAAAGACGTAGTCATATCACCCCCCATATCTTCTTAAGACCTCAGGCTGGCGTCCTCTTGCTTCAGTCTGTCCACCAACTTCTGCCTTAGAAAAGGGCTCAGACCGAGACTGATTGTGATCAATAATTGGATTCCCAAGGGAGGATCCCAACTTACAAGCCGTCTCGCGTGACTACTCTGTAACTTCCTGATCTTTGATACCTCCCGTGCCCATCAACAAAGTTTCCTAGCCCGTCAACCTCCAGACTGCCGAATATGTCCTCCGGATCTGGAATGCGCCCATAGTCGGGAGGATGTCGCTCGTCATAAACATGGATGTATCCTCCTCTGCCAGCTCCCCCTGCACCACCTTGACTGCTGGCTCCACCCGCGCCGTCTCCACCAGTCCCGCCTCCGCCCCCGTACGATGTGCTCCGCCTCTTCTGTCGTTGATTTGGGAAGAATGCCCCGCCTGATCCCAAGCTCGATCCAGACGTTGAGGCCATTGCCTGCGCTTGAGATATTACATATGGATCCTGGTTCGCATTTTCCGCAATGACCGACTGAAGAATGTCAAGAAACTTGTGGTTTTCAGAAAAGGAACCGGGCGTTGGGGGAAGGCTGGCTGTGATCCCAATGGCGAGCTCTGGCTTTGGTGGAGAATGGGATAGGAGGGACAGTATGTGCCCGTTTATTGACCGGTCGTCTGGGAGAATGTACTATGTGGTGGTCAAATGGAGTCTGCTGGATTGGAGTTTTAAGCCTACGACATGGGGGTTGGCCCCGAGCGTTGCCACCCATCTTCGTTTCGCGAGTTTCACTGGTTGGACCAATGACCTCTGCAACGTCCGAGCGAACATATGGGAGTTTTGCTCATACGGTGGAGTCGATGGAGAAATTCATGATGGCAAGTCAATGACGATTGGAGCGATTCGGCTATTCCTGCCGCAATTGCAACCGAGGTCGCGCACCGACAAAGACAATAGATGAAGTATTCTACCAGTCGATGCTGCCCTGCCGCCAGCTACTCTATCAGCCTCCTACTGCAACATAAACATTTTCATTGAGGTCTGAGAAAGTCGTCCTTGCTCTCTATTTCTCGCTACGCGACGACCGGCCATCATAGATTTGAGGGTTGGACTAGCAACCGTTCATTGGTGCGAAATTCGTCATGGCTAGTTCCCCGCCAAAGTCAATCATTTCTGCGTCTATTTGCCACGGCGGTGAACTTTTGCTCAAAATCCATTGGCTCTTCTGCGTAGGTTGCAGTAGCTAGCAGAGGGCAAAGTATCTCCTACACGGCAGAATTGATCTCATTTCCTACTGTTTCCTTTGCGAGAAAACAGTCTTCCCTTATTAAAAAGGAGTCTGCCCTTTTCGTGACGAGACGAGTGAATCCGTGAGAACATGGACGAAAAAGGACCCGCGATGGGCCAGCTGCCCTCTGAGCCAGCATATGAGGACCGTGGTGGGGTAAGTCCAGCAGTTGAACGAGCCGGCCTGACGGATCTCGAAAAGGTTGAGCGGGTATACAGGTAAGCTAGGCACAAGAGTGATGGAAATGATGTTGAAATGTCTGTGTCAATCAGAAAACTGGATTTCCGCATTATACCAGGTATGCGCTCTGCTGCGGGTTGCTTGATATCAAGGACCTGAATTGTTCTCATCAGCTTTTTGGACTCTGTATTTCGTCTGCTCGGCCATTCGCTCGAACGTCGGTCTCTCACAGACAATGAACGAATCGCAACATCACGATTTGGCAGAAGTACTGCATTTGACCCCCAAAGAGATTTCGACGGGTCTTGCATTGTTCTATGTCTGCTATGTCATCTTTGACTTTCCCTCCAACCTCATCATGACCAGACTCAGTCCTCGTGTGTGGATGAGTCGCATAGTGATTGGTGTGGGGATTATTGGGAGTTGCATGGCTGCGATGAAAGCTGCATGGAGTCTATAGTGAGACGCGCGACGAATGATCCGTCCGCGAAAGCTGACAGATATTGTAGCTTGCTTCGATTACTGCTTGGTATTGTCATCGCTGGTATGTGGCCCGGGATGGCTTACTACCTGACTTTGTTCTATCCTCCTTCTCGGACTGGCAAACGGATCGGCCAATACTTCACGGCGGCTCAGGTCTCGGCTGCTGTTGTGGGCCTCGTTTCTGCTGGATTTCAAAAGATGGACGGCCTCGGCGGTCTCGTTGGATTTCAATGGATGTTCTTGCTGTACGGATTGGTCGGTATACTGGTCGGTATAAGCCTGCTTTGGTGGCTCCCAGATCGACCTTTGCCGCCAGGCGAGCAACCGACTCGCACTGGCTGGCATAAGTATATCCCACAAAGCAAGCCTGCGTTGACCGGTGAGGATGCTTTGATTCATTACGAAGACCTGACTCGAGTTTATCATCGTCATCGTTGGAATCTCAAAGATCTTCTGCATGTACTCATCGACTGGCGGCTATGGCCATTGCTCCTTATGTATTTCGGAGTTGTTGGCGTCGGCATAGGCGTGCAAAATTACGCTTCAGTCATTATTCAGGCCACCAACAGCAAGTTGACTAGCATTGACCTCAGCTTGCTCACTGCGCCAATCTGGATTGTGGGTCTCCAGCATTAAATTCATGTTTGGGAGATTACGAGTTGACATAATATAGATGGACCTCATCGCAATTCTCTTGGTCACGCCCATCTCTGACCGCTTTCATCATCACCGAGCACTGTTCTTCAGCGTGCCGGTCTGCATTCAGATTGCAGGTCTTCTTTTAACGACTTACGCCGGCAGCGAGGCGAATCCCTGGCCACGGTATGGTGGCCTGCTGATGGTAGGCTTCGGACTTGGTCCCACTGTTCCAATCACGATGACATGGACAAATGAGATCTTTCAGCCACGCCATGGTGAAGTTGGAGTGGCTGCTGCTTCGGCCCTGGTGTCTGGACTTGGCAATCTTGGCTCTATATTGACGACCTACGCTCTCTTCAAGGGCTGGGTATCAGATAGTGCTCCAGGACGCAAACAATATCGGAAAAGCACACTGGTGATGGTCGGAATCCTGTGTCTCTCGATATTGAGCGCCTTCGTCATGACTTTGCTTCTTCGCTATGTTGATAATGGGCCACGCGCCAAACAGGTCAGTAGCGGTAGCTCGACAATTGAAGGCGACGGAGTCATTGTCGATGGAGCAGCAAAACGCGAACTACATGAGAGGGGTCTCGGGCGACTTTGGTGGAGACGAAGATGAGCAATAAGGACTTGCTTCCCTAAACAACGTGTGAGTGCGCATGACAGGACAAGGACGTCGCGTTCCGAGGGATGCCGCCGGCCGGGAATTGATGCAGCTTAGGCATGGCAGGCTTCTCGTGCAACTATTGCACAAGGAGAAGAACGACTACGACGAGACTCAAATTGACGCATGATGGGAAGGCTTGGTGCCCTGGATTTGAGGAGTCACGAGCGAGACTTGCTAGTGTAGTCGTTCTCCAATGATGCCATTATCCCTGTTTCGGAAATGTCAGAAATGTGCCAACTTTGCCGCTGACGTATGGCTCGGAAACCTCCCGAGCAAGAAGCTTGAGCGCGTATTTGCTGTTTATAATCCACCACCCGCCCAACACCATCCTTTCCTACCGAGCTTTCATCCTGCCATAATTGCAAGTATCCAGCTGCTGCGCCATATCCATATATACTCCAGTCCTCTATACCAGTAACTCTCACCATATGGCGTCCTTTATCAATCTCGGCCTAAGAGGCTTGCAGGTCTGCATTCCGAGTCGCAAGCTTCCCTCCGCCATGCGCTGACCTCTGCACCAGTTCCTCTGGACCTTCCTCATAATGGCCCTCGTCGGCAACATGATCGCTGATGCGAAAAGCGGAAACCCCTCGATTATCAACTACACAATGTTCGTCGCCGTGTTCGCCATGCTCTCTCTATTCTACCTGATCGCCGCGACCATCAACGAGAATTTCGCCATCTCGCCGTTCTTTATGGTTGCGGCGGATGCTCTCAATACGCTCTTCTTTCTCATTGGCGGTATTGCGCTCGCGGCGTATCTGAATGTACACAGCTGCGGCGACCGGGTGAGTCGGCATCGTGGAGCGCATTGGCACTTCGGACGACTAACGCAAAAGCAGGATTACGTGCGAAGCAATAAAATCACCAACGGATCGGACAATCCCAGCAAAAGGTGTCATGAAGCCCAAGCCGTGACGGCGTTCCTCTGGTTCGGATTCGCGGCGTTCATGGGATCGCTTGTCTTCTCTGTGTTGGGACTCCGTGGTGGAAGCACGTCGATTCGGGGCGGTATAAGGAAAGGTGGGCCAGCCATGTCTCAGGCCTAGAGCACTGGTGAGCAGCATGCGTTACATCATTGCTGCCACCGCGGTGGGGATGGATTGGCTGACGCGGAGAATCTAGGGCCTGGCAAAGTCTGAAATGCCAGCGCAGATATTCTCGGGCTGACGGAGACCTATTCCTGATTCACCCTGGAACTAGAATCGTGCGTGGCGGGGCCTGTGAAGAATTGCGACGACGTTGAAGAACATTTTTGACTTTGCTACGTTGTCATGACATTGTACATTTCCAAAATTCTGGGACGGATCACAATCACAATTTAATATATAATCTATACGATAATGAAGAATCTCTGCTGTCACGACTAGGCATCACAAACTACCACAGCATGCATACGGATATCGAACTGTTGCTTCAGATGAATTCTGGCTTCCTCAAGATCTGCCTTGCCCCTGCAACTCCGTTCCTCTATCCTACCATGGGTTCGAGAAGTGATCCTGAAAAAGAGGCATCCTAAGGGTGGCTGCAAAGCAAGGCGGTCAAGCAAGAAAAGTACCTTGGAAATGGGCCTAGCTAGTCGCTTGGGAGAAAGTCCACAACACCACATATCTTACACCTTCCTTGGGAGAATAGTGATGCATATGCAGTGTAAGTCTGAAGGTCCACTATTGTCGCCAATGAAAGGCTAGGTTTCCCACACTCGCAACAAGACTTGGTGGAATGGCCTGGAGAGCTGATTTTACTGCACAATGACGTATGCCAAGCTCGCCCTTTGCTCCTGCCGCTTGATTTTGATATTCACCTCCACTCAACCATCCTCGAAGTGGCTCAATCATCAAATTGCAACAAGAGAATGTGACCGTACAGGCCAGCTGTAATGTCACATTCCATTGTCGCCCTCATGCGTGTGGCGTTGGGGCTCCCACACATTGTTGACGCTGTGCTGGTCTCACCGCCCGCCAATTCTCCTTCCGCTTCACCGGAAAAATTCATGTAATTCTGCTGCGGTACGACTGCCATTGACACAATAGCAAGGTGAACTGGAGGGGCTACTTGCTATTGCAACTTCCACTCCCTTTCAATGGTCAACCTTCACCGCGGTGAGCAGGGGGCTTGGACGATGGGTTCGTTGGGCCGCTTTGCAGCCTCCAATCAGGGACGTTCTGTGAACGATGTTCCACCACCACCGTTCATAATTCTACTGAGAGGACTGACGCAGGAGTTTACTAGCTTGCTTTTGCCTGATTGCCTTCTTTCTGTCTACTATACCGTATGATCATGTGTCTCGTTGGCGAAACGAGACCCCCCTCCACTGTCTGGCTTCTCGGTGAGACTCAGGTCTGATGGGACGCTATATCATGTCCCATCTCATGTGATACCCCAATTCTCTTTGCTCTTTGTTCTCATACTGCAAGCACACATCTTTGCCACACCTCCAAAGATTCCTCGTCAATCTCATCCAGCGTTCCAGATCATATGCCAAAGGTACGTCTCGACTGATCCCCCACTCTTGATATTGGCGAGTCAATGAACAGATTGAAAGCTGGTCTAAGCCAGATTACCATATCAAACACAGGATAAACCTTGGGACCACAGTACTAATACTCTGGGACTGACCAGATGTCCTTTGACTTTGTTTAAGACATACCCTGCAAGTAGTCTAGACAGCAAGGTTTCCTAGTCTAACAACCTCGCACTTCACGTCTTGTCACATTACCTCCTTTGAACAGCGCGCCGCATTTGCATCCTTTCTGGCAAAGCTGAGATCTCTTTTGGAAAATCACTCGAATCTACACTGACCGAAGTCCCCTTATGGGTTCAGGACTCCCCGACCTGTGATTAGATACTCTGATTGAACCGCGTTCTCCTCATTTATTTGGTTAGGCTCCTTACCAAGGGGCCACTCAATGTTCCAGAAGAATTCACCATTTCTAAAGTTGAGAAGGCGCCTTCGCCTGGGCCAGACTGAAGGAGGCACTCCAGAACCTTGACCCGGAGGATGAACCGGAGTGGGCCGCAAAATTCCCAATTTGCCAAATACCAACCTCTCCATTTGAGCCCGATGATGGAATACCATGCCACTCGTCCGCGGGCAAATGGTGAGATGGACCATGTCTCATTGAGTCCGGGATTTCACTATCCAAATAGGACGGATCTCCAAGCACAGCACTGGGCAGGAAGTTCAGGAGTAAACTCCCCTTACCCCCTGGCTGATTATCGATCTAGCCAATATCAGTCGTCCTTATCATCACAACTCTCTGAAGGACCAACTGCAAACCCTGCATATGTAGGAACAGAGGCACCATTTAGAGCAATAGATCATGATCCTTACTATAGTCCTTGGCCCTTGACCAATATTGCCCATGGTGCTACAGTGACAGTGGAATCCGCAAATCCTCAGGCAATTGCCCATCAGACGTTTCTCCATCCAATGGTTTGGACTGGTGCTGGAGCTAATGCGAAGGGCATCACCCATACCGTGAATCAATTCCAGCCTGGCAATCAAACCTCTCCACTTCTTGGAATGAGTCTGCGGTCTGGGGACGCTTCCCAACAAGTGGGTTCTCCTAGACAGGATCATTGGTCTTTCAGAACCCTAGGAAGCTCCAATATTCCGTATGACTCAATGTTTCCCTTGAGACAAGAGATGTATCCAGAAGTAAGGAGAAGAGGACCCAGACAGGCCACTGATGAACCCAGCTCAGCAATGGCGAGTAACAGTGCACCCGTGAGGAGACCTTCCCTCAAAGGCGCAGCGAGTGCATCTTCAAGCCATCTCGGGGCACCAACGTTCGGGAAATCTAGAATGCTTCATCCTAGTAGCGCCGCAAGGAATACCAACCATAGTGCCAAGCACGAAAGTGCAAGCAATTATCGCGTATCACGGCGTACGTTGTCTGATCCCGGGGTTCACACCACTCGCAAGAAGCGGACTCTGTCAGCTGAAGGTAAACGCCATGCAAACGCAGTCCGCCGAGTTCTAGGAGGTGCTTGCGGTGTTTGCAAAAATAAGAAAATCAAGGTATGTGTACTGTCACAGCTCTAAGTCTATGACTAGTCTTGACCATGTGTAGTGCGTCCACATTCTGGCTGAGGATCTGGCGAAGCTGAAGCCTCCAACTGCCACATATGCGGAGCCCCTAGAACCAGAAAGCGGATGTGAGAGTTACCGCCCTGCTCTCATACCTTCAGTGGACCTTAGCTATGGATTTGACGGCCTGTCTATTTGCCCTTTCGTTTCGACAAGGTCAGGCATCGTACTTGAATATCACAGAGCTAATAAGCTAACGACGTTCTAGTCAAACCTCATGACGACCGCCCTTCGAGGACAGTGGAATTAATCTTCCTGGTTGTCCAGATGGAGTTGTTGAATGTTGATCTGTTCGGGCGCTTGTAAAGCACGATACCATTTAGACCGTCGGGAGTGCGACTATGAATCTCCTGTGTTCCCGGATGTTTCCCTTTTGTCGGAAACCTTGCGCGCGAGTCAATCTGGGACCTCTCGGATTATACCCGGGTTGATTGCTAAAACCCTGGAATTATCTGAGGTCACATCATGGATCTGGCCATCTTCTGGGGGTTGGCTTTTTTGACCAAGGCAGTATCGCCGGGATCTACTTGTATACCATTCCCGCGCTTATGGTGGATACCCTTCTTCGGTCCCAGATGTCTGTTCGAATTCCTTCAGTGCTGGAGGTTTCGAGTATCAAAATCGTATATCTCATGCAGGCGTACGCTCGGATCGTTGCATTGAACTCCATGGGAAAATACCGAGAACGCATCTGACATCTGGCCTGCCTGTACACTGGATCCGTCTTTCTCATTTGCGGCTGTACATCTCCACTCTCATTTTCTTTTCAACGGCCTTCTGTATATCTCGCGCTTCAACCATCGCTGCACACTTTTGAGGGTTGATGGAAAGACACTATTACTAAATTCATGCTTGTCTTCTCAATCATCGATGGTCTCACTGGTTGCACAGTAGCATGACCCCACTCAATCCTTTCCAACTTGATTCATATATTCACGCAATCTATTGAAGGAGTCTAGGATCGCGTCGGAATTATGTGAGAATCTTTGGGGCTTGCTATCGTTAGGAAGAGCCCGAGTGGATCGGAATGTTGAAGTCAAAACATCGGTCATGACATATTTGATCAATCCTCGCGTCACTACTTTTGGGTTATTTGGCTACATAAGGTCATCGCTATTTTCCATGTCACTTCCGCTAAAGTAAATGTAGCACAGAGGCTGGCGTGGAACTTGACCCTTTGTCTGGTCATTGTAACAATTTCCATCCGATACCCTCTCACGTTGAGTCGCTTCTATAGCATTTCTATCATTCTAAGCCACGTATGTACAGAAAGCTCCGTCACATGCTCGCTCCAGCAGAATTCCGTTGATTTTGGACAAAACGGACACGACGACCAATCGACCAACTCCTTGACACCTTGGCCTGCAGGGTATTTGCACATGCAGTCAACTGGACTGGATATCATTAAGCCCCTCGGGGGGCATGTCTGACATGCACACGCTCCTCAAGCTGATCAAGCTCTGCTCGATCTAATGAGTTTCGAATCCCGAGTGAGGCAGACACATGTGGCCCCTGGGTTTCTCCCTATCATCCTTTGGTTTTGTGGTGTAAGAATTCGTCAATGGGTTGGGTGTGGCACTGTTGCTCCTCCGTCCACGGCGGGAGTTGGTGATTGCCATGCTTGCTAAAGCGATAGGCTTAATCCAAGATTGTGAGACCAAGCACCGTAGGCTATGTTGCCTCATAATCTGAGACGAATGTGACCTGGTTTCAAATATGCTGTAGCACCAATAGCCTTTTGCACCGATAGCCGATGTGACGTGATCTGATATATTGCCGCCTCTGAAGTGGCTTGAAAGCTGTAAATATGGGAACTGGTGTTGTGCCCTGGGTTGGGCAGCCTTCCCCCAAGGCAAAGTGTATTCCGATTGTATGACTGAGCTCCAATATGGCATAGAGGCCATCTCTTCATAACGAAGCAGCAGCCTCAACAGCACCCGCTGCTTTAAATGATGCCTTGCTCGTGACAACGACCTCGACCGGATATTTCCACTCCATGAATTTCGCCCAGCCTATTTTTCCCGTTAGCTTTCCGTCTCTAGTCCACTCCTCTGTCCCCGTATCCATAGTACAGTATCGACTCACCCCAATAAGCACACTTCCGCCCAAAATATTTTCCCACGTACGGCACAAGGAATATCGTCAGCAGCAATTCGAGTTGCTGTACGCTCTCCTTCCATTCTTTTTCCGCGTCGGATTCTTCGATTTCGAGCTCGCGGTCATCGGAGTCGTCTATGTCGTCGCTGGAGGCGGAGTCGGGGAGAGAGTCCAGGTCATCTGGGGACGAGGGCGAGGGTGAGAGGGTGGGGAGGGGGTATGGAGGGGAGGATGGGGGAGGGGGGGAGGACATTTTTGGGGGGTTGTGGTGAGGTGGGAGAGTGGGTTATTGGGGCGAGGGGGGCATGGGCGTTGGATTGAGGTGAGGAGAGGTCTGGGGGGAGAGCTGGTGTGTGTGGTGGTTTGATGTTGTAGTGAACGAAATTCATCATACACACGCTCGACACGTTCTGCGCTAAGAAATCGGCGTACGGGGCGAATAACCCTAACCCTGAATGCTATCCCTCATATTTTGTGTCATTTCGCCCAACTATTGAGGACTACGTACATGGTGACAGCAGCACGCGAGATATGATGAGACTGGAAGGAGACTCGGTATCGCTAAAATAGATGGGAATGAGAGAAAAGTCCCACAGGCGATAAGTGACCAACGATCGGATTAGCAAGGAAACTTTGGCGTACGCAATTGCTCCAAAGAGATTCCTGAACAATTTTCTAGCTGGGAGGTTTAATCAAATCCTACCGTTCAAGGGTTGGAGCAATGCGTAGCTGGCTGATTTCATTGATTTTGGCGGGTCCACGTTCCCATCGATTTTAGCGATAACGAGGGAGACAAATTATCCTTGGGCTGTGGGCCTTATTGAAGAAACATTTAGAAAAGTTCCTCTATATTCGACCAAGAAAGGTGACTGCAAAGAAAGGCTCAGGATGATGATTGACATCCATCAGAAATTCTAAACGGCATGTGTGGTAATGCGTGTGGAGGACTGGGATCTGTGGAGCTGATCTTAATTCGTGAACATTCTCTGGAAGAGAGTTTCGAGGCTCAAGCAAACAATATCGAATCTGGAATCTTCATTCATTGTGTTTGTAAATACACTGTTCCGGCAGAAATCCTGTGAAAGCGATTGTCTATCATCAGTTCATTACACTTCTAGGCAGAATGTGATGATAGATCGATAGTCGCTGTTTGCACCCACAAGTCCCCATTCCAAATAAGGCGAACATTCATTGTCCTCTGATCTGTACCTGTGCAGAAAACTTACTGACGTTATCCCCAATGGCAGCATGCTTCATCCATCAAGTGTCTGTCTTTGCATAATGCCATTTTCCCAGGAACTTTTTGTCCCCATACCAAGTGAGGGCCTCAAAGTACGGCCACCGCCTCACCATGTTGTCGTATTTGCTCTCAGACAACTTCTGGCTGCCGTTCTGTGAGGCTGTTTCAAGCTTGCGTCTTATGTTGACAGCTGTGGTGTGCTTGAGGTATTTCTCGAGACCTTCGAACTCGAGATTCTCGAGAAATGTAGGTGCCATGACAGGCTTTATGAGACCTAACATGATCTGCCTCACGAACTCAGCGTAATCGTATATGCCCTTATTCTGTCCGTAGGAGCCAAACGCTTCGGGGAATCTTATCTCCGCTTGCTGGACGTTTGTGAGTGTCGTAAATAATTCTAGGATGGCTTTGACGTCGCTGTCATCCGCATCTGGAACATCCGTTCTTGAATCTCTCCTAAATCCTCGTGAAGGCAGTCTGCTTGGTAACTGAAATTGAGCACCCACCCAAGAAAATGAAGTGTTGTTCATAAATTCGAGGGTAAGTTTCCGGATAAGGGTACACTTCCTGAGCATGTCTCGGAGCTTGCGCAGATGGTCCCAGATATACAGATTCTCGACTGGACGGTCGAAATGTGGTGGCCAGATTCCCACAACAAGGTGATGTATCTTGCCGAAGTCCCCGCGGAAATCTTGCGCAAAGCAAGCGGATAACCCTGCATCATCGAAAGATACCCCTTGTCCAGTGACCCTCAAATATGCGGGATCCCGTTGCAGCAAATCCGAAACCTCACCACAGATTTTCTTGTTGATCTGGAGGAGAGGTGACGGCTGATCGCTCCAAACATCTCGTAAGTTTTCATAATAGACCGCTTGGAGCAGAGAATGCGGGGTTTTGCGTTCTTGAGGTAGACAGTATCGATATATTATGAGTCGCAGCTCAGGTGGTAAGCGCATGAAATATTGTTGCAAGGGGGCTTGAGTGATAATGGATAGTGTGTTATCTGTAGCCCTCGTATTACAGTCACGCGATAGGGGGGAGGGATTATCCATTGTGTGGAAGTTATCAGTGATGTCTGTTATATTGAAGCCTTATATTATCACAAATGGGGGAGATTTCCGAATATCGGAAGGGAATGGCAAGAGACTTGAGCTTAAATGGCTTGAAAGGAAAGTATTCGCATTTGACAGCAGTCGCAATGAGTCAAAGAAGACCTATGAAATGCCAACAAACGCTTACAGTTTGCAAAGTATCACACAAAGTTTACTGGCACGTGCAAAGTGGAACCTCAAATCTAATTGGAAAGAAAACCCTGGAGTATAGACAGTGAGACCGTGGCTGCGAGAGCCCATCAGAAGACATAAGGAAATATGTATATAGCAGGTACGACTTTGGATCATCTAGTGACCAAGGCGACTGGTGATATCCAAGGTTGATGATTTAAGACAACGAAATATGAAGGGAATATCTGCGCCAAGATCTAGCCCAAACTCAGCCTAGCGCGAAATACCAGGTCGGCCCTGTTCACTACGGCTTGGTGATATCAACCTCCTCCCATCATCAATCCTCGGCGAATAACGACCTTTCTCAAGATGCCTGTAAAGCCAATCCAGGGTGTAAGCTTACCCCCCGATATCATCCTCGTCCCAAACTCAATGTTCTTGCGCTACATATACCATACCCCTCACAACACAAGCTGATTGTCTGGACACAGATGCTTCGAAGGGGCGTCGTTCTTGATCTCAGCGTAGCCTTCGGTAGGTTCGACCTCTACCCGCGCGAAACTACCTAGCCGAGCTCTCCATCATCACGGCCACACATCCAGTCCGCGTCTCTCAAGAAGCTTGCTGATCCTAATGCTTCAAGGCCTCGGAACAACATTCGGCTACCTCTACTGGTATGGTATGTAAAGAGGAAGATCCTATACTGCAAAGTCGATATGGTGTGGGATGAGCTTACGCTTCTGCCAGGCTACCACGTGCCGGCGACCCGGAAACGTGATCTGTTCTACGCGAAACTCGAGCGAGCAAGGGAAGAAAATTCAGGGACTGTATAGATGTCGATGACAGGCATGCTGAGACTTTATCTCAGGGATGAGGACCATCAAAGAGCATAGGCAGGAGTTTGTGGAACATGTTGTACATACAGGGGAGGGACATTGATGGCAGAACTTAGCTTAGGAGATGGAGGACAAGTCAGCAATGGAGGGGTCTGCTGTTGCTAAAGCGAAGAAAGCGCATCTGTCCCATTTGACCCTTCGCCAGTCTCCAAGGGTCCTATTATCGTCACCAATTATTTTCTCAGTCAAGAAACCGTCTAACTGTGAAGGATGCATCTTCCCAGATTCTGTCATCTCCACTTTATGAATTGGCCTGAAATTAGTAATCAGGGGCTGGTTGCTAGAACTCTGGCTAATATTGATATTGAGTGCTGAACGTAGTAGCAAGGAGATGCATCTGGTGATCAAAACATTTTGATTACTATGGTTCTCTCTTCTAGATTAGCTCTCGTCATCGTTTATTCCTGGTGAAGCCATTGACAACTGTGATGTTTTGAATATGATGATTTATAGAGAAGGGAGTGAATGGTGGATAAATGGTGGTGATCCAGAAAGTCTCTCGCTTAAACTTCGGCCCACACAATTTGACTCTTCGTCACAACAACAGCCCTAGCAGCTCTTATGTTAGCACATTGATCTCACAGCTTCTCCTGTTTCCGAGTTTCTCCAGATTTGTTGGTCAGTCCTATCGATCAATCTGCTATCTGTATAGGACAGAAGAGCTCATAAAGTCTCTGAATTCAGATCTCTAGCCATCACCACATCTTCAATATGGCGGAGCAGTTGGTGATGCGCGGTATACTTAATCTGAAGGGCCCTTGAACTATAGCCATTCGTTGACTGTCGTGGAACAGGTGTGCTTGAGGGCCATAGCGGATGGGTCACCTCGTTAGCAACAAGTCTGGAAAACCCCAACATGCTCCTCTCCAGCAGCCGTGACAAAACCCTGATCATTTGGAACCTCACTCGCGATGAAGGTGTATACGGTTACCCAAAACGTAGTCTGCACGGCCACTCTCATATCGTCTCGGACTGTGTAAGTTCATTGTTCGTGGATTGTGATATGCGGGGACTGACAGGGGCGTCAGGTAATTTCATCAGACGGTGCCTACGCTCTCTCTGCATCTTGGGACAAAACGCTACGCCTCTGGGAGCTCGCTACTGGAGCCACCACTCGACGATTTGTTGGTCACACCAATGATGTTCTCTCCGTCTCCTTCTCTGCCGACAACCGCCAAATCGTCTCAGGGTCTCGTGACAAGACTATCAAGCTGTGGAACACCCTGGGAGACTGCAAGTTTACGATACAAGAGAAAGTCCACACCGACTGGGTATCATGCGTACGATTCAGCCCCAACCCTCAAAACCCGGTGATTGTCAGTGCTGGGTGGGATAAACTCGTCAAGGTACGTTCGATCCTATTAGGAGAGGAATAATGAGCCTTGTCAGAGGATGCTTTGCAATCTACAAGTATTTGCTACTTCAGAGTCTTCGGGCCATGAGACAACCAATCACCAATGCACTGATGACAATCATGAAACGCCGTCTTGGGGAGGAAACGCAGTATACTTCAATCATTCTGCTGACACACTACCATTCACAGGTCTGGGAACTCGCCTCCTGCCGCATCCAAACCGACCACATCGGCCACACCGGCTACATCAACACCGTCACTATCTCCCCCGACGGCTCTCTCTGCGCCTCCGGCGGCAAAGACGGCACCACCATGCTCTGGGACCTGAACGAATCCAAGCACCTCTACTCCCTCACCGCCGGCGACGAAATCCACGCCCTCGTCTTCTCCCCCAATAGATACTGGCTCTGCGCCGCCACATCATCCTCCATCATCATCTTCGATCTGGAAAAGAAGAGCAAGGTCGATGAATTGAAGCCGGATTATAGCGAGACTATGGCTGCGGGGAAGAAGAGTAGGGATCCGGAGTGTGTGAGTTTGGCGTGGAGTGCGGATGGGCAGACGCTGTTTGCGGGATATACGGATAATAAGATTAGGGCGTGGGGGGTTATGGCGAGGCAATAGATGAGGAGGAGGAGGTATGATGACGATTGGATGAGGGGCCGACACAAGGGATGATATAACAAAAACCGTGGCCCAAGCATGCTCTCCGGATCTTGGCTCACATCTCGAGCTAGATCGAGGGCAATGTTTTGCAGCATGCGTATCTTCTTGATAGAGGGGACCAGACATCAAAACGTTGCAATCAGATCGTGGTATATCCAAGTGCTCTTCCCAAAATGCTGATTATAATTATCGTTTAGGTCGACGTTCATGTCTTCCCTTCAAGCTCTTTCAAGCTCTCGTCCGCTCTCCTCATTCCATCCTTAAACCCGATACCTTTACTAATGCTCTTTCCCTCCTCGAATCTTTTCTGTGCCTCCCACAAATCCCCTGCCATGAGCGCAAAATCACCCAGATTGATTGTCGCAACAGCGCAGCCTTCGTCGCACTCTTCTGTCCTTTCAGGAGGTTTCATTGAAGCTGCTAGCGCCAGGGCCTTGAGTCCCCATTGACGGGCGTCTGAGAGGTGCGAGGCAGGGGATGTGGGGGCTTGGTTTGGTGTAAGGCTCGGAGGGGGATGCTGTTGGGCTAAGGAGATGGCGAGGTTGTTCACTGCAAATAGCGTTAACCATTGGGAAATCGGAAGAGGTCTGGGGCAGCTTACTTAGGACGACCGAGTGACAGCTCTGTGATGGGCATAACCCTAAAGCTTGGAGGAAAAGCGGAGCGGCGAGGTAATGTTGCTGCTTCGTTTCGTAATGACTGCCCAATGCTATCATTCCATCAATAAGTTTGTTGGAGTCGGTCCTCAGGGGCATCCTACATTCAAGAGCGGCCCCAATCTCCTCATTGCTCATCCAGTCGCCTTCTCCCTCCTTGACGCCGTCTTCCTCTCTTCTCCTCTGCTCCTTCAGCAGCGCCGTCACAGCCCACACCAGTCTCTCTTCTGCGGCGTCTTGATCCTGAATATAATCATTTGCGTAGAACTCTCCCAGACGCACACTTATTCCGATAGTCTTCCCTAGCACCCTCGTTCTTTTGCCTCTATTTCGCTCTAGCCCACCCAGCACTTCCATCCACTTCAGACAATCACCTCGCACGATTTCGAGAACGTCAATTGCCTGCTGGTAGGCGTGTAACTTCTCAAACAGAGCTGACAATTGGATCTTTACGCCTAGTATCTCGTCGCTGAAAGGGTCCATTCCGATCTCATCGGCGAGTGCCAGAGCTTGCCGATAGTATTTGATGGCATTTTTGGGTTGTAGGTCGATGTTCGTGTAGTAGAGGGCGCGGCGTAGCTTGGCTGCTACAGGCTCAGGGTAGGCGGCGAAGTCTCCGATTATGTAGACTTGATAGATGTAATTTATGTAGATTAGGGAGCCGAAGCCGAAGAGTATTCTGTAATCTGTCAGAGGCGTGGCGGTGGGGATTTGTGTGGAGAGACAAGTCACATTGCCGTGGCGAGCGAGACGGAAAACGGGTATTCTTTGAAGAGTTTGGTCGCTGCTACTCGGGTGGAGGCATTCCTTCGCATCCTAGGCTGTAGACATTTGGGAGGATGTGATGGACGAAGCAGTCGACTGGAGGTCGGCGCGCAATGGTAAGATCTAATGTAGATTGGTGGGCGTTCGAGTATTGGGGGGATTGGGCTGCGAGGAGCTCCTGTGCGCAACGCCCTTGAACATGCCCTTGCAAACATGATAGAAGATCATACGAATATTCTCTCTCACGAGTAGAGCAAGCGAAAGATTGGTAGCATCTGCAGCTGGAGTCGAGGTTCTGACTTAATCCTCGGCAGAACTTTCTCGAATGACGTAGCTTTGAAGGTTGATATGATCTTCGCTCAATTCTACACCAAAACGCCAGCGACTAATAGCGCCTGTCCATGCACTGAAGGAGAGCAAGATCCACAATGTGCGGGCGATATGCCCTTGGCATTGTGAGTTGTACTCAGTATCCTCATCGTAACGATGCTTCTGTCGATGCTGACACCCTTGCTAGCGTGCCGCATTCGTCCGCCGTCAGCTAGAGGAGCATGGCATGCCTGTGGAAGAAGCACCTGATGACGACGACGTCCGTCAAACATACAATTTTGCACCAGGCAATCATGGCTTGGTATACAGAGCAGACCTACCAGACTACGGTGCTGGAGGACGACCGCATGAAGATGCACAGGGTGAAGAAGCCACTGAGATGAACCGTGGCTCTGGGGTCACGACTACTCATTTGGAAGACCCAAAGGAAACGAGATACAAACTTCAGTCTATGAAATGGGGCCTCGTACCGTTCTGGACGAAAAGGAATCCAGACTATGGCACGGTTATGAAAAGTATCAACGCCCGTGACGACTCACTTGCGACGAAAGGTGGAATGTGGAACACCATGAAGCAGAAGAAGAGGTGTATTGTAATAGCTCAAGGGTTCTATGAGTGGTTGAAGAAGGACGGAGGAAAGCAGAAGCTCCCTCATTACACAAAGCGGAAGGACGAACAACTCATGTGCTTCGCGGGCCTCTGGGATTGTGTGCAGTATGAGGGATCCGATGAGAAGCACTACACGTACACAATCATCACCACTGATTCGAATAGACAGCTTTCATTTCTCCATGATCGCATGCCGGTCATCTTGGAGAATGGATCGGAACAAATTCGCACCTGGTTGGATCCGGGTCGTTCTGAGTGGTCAAAGGAGCTCCAATCCCTGCTGAAGCCCTTCGATGGAGAGCTGGACTGCTATCCAGTCAGTCAGGAAGTCGGAAAAGTTGGCAACAATTCCCCAATGTTTATTGTTCCCGTGGCAAGCGCAGAGAACAAGAATAATATCGCAAACTTCTTCTCCAATGCCCAGAAGGCTGCCACTGGGGATGAGGAGAAGAGAGAAATGAAGAAGACAGAGGTCGAAGTCAAAGAAGAGGGTACTGAAGTTCAGCACGAGCAGGGAGAGCCACGTGCTACGATTGAACACAGCAGTACAGAGGACAATGCCCCATTGCCGATTCCTCCCACCAAGTCAGCGCAGGGAGGCATCAAACGAGAGCATGACGCGAATGAAGATGATTCACCGAAGGCAAAGAGCCTCAGAACAGAGGTTAGAACAACACCATCGACAAAGTCCCCCGAAAAGACATCAAGCAAAAAAACCAGAAGCGCAACCAACAACGCGACACTCAAGGGTAGCCCGGCGAAATCAAACAGCGGGAGCCAAAAGATTACCAACTTCTACAAATGAGGAATGTGGGAGCGATTACGCGTAGGATTGCATGCAGACGCATGGTGACGACGGCAAGGCCGCGGCGAGGGCCGTGGCATGGCAGCCCTGCAGCCGTGGTTTATGGCGGCTTCTTCGGTACCGATGAAGGAGGAATCACCATCCAAGCGGTCCTATACCGATTGTGGAAGCGAGAAGGTTGTTGATACGGGCTCGCGTAGGGGTTGCATCGGAAGGCTATCAGAGGAGCAGCAACCACAGCAGAGAAGCATACCGGCACGGCAGGCGGCCAACAGGAAGGAAAGGCAGGAAAGCCATGATCCTTCGTGTGTAGACTAGACAGCAGTGTAGTGAAAATTAGAGCAAAGACGCTGAGCGCGCGATGAGCTGTCAATCATTTTTAGCCGCCGGGGCTTGTCAGGCTTCTCAAGCGTGTCAGCCATCGAGGCACATGATGTAGAACTCCTGCGGGCCCAGTACACCCTATGCACTCTCCCGTCAGATTTTCGAGTCAGCGCCGAACTTAAGGCAGCCCTTTCACGAGCCTGCAGGTTGCATGCAGCAGATACTCGCCAGCGACGAGGCGGATTGGCCAAACAATCCAGCAAGTTGCTCCTCCTCCTCCCCCACCACCGCGACGACAGATATCAACCAAGACCGTCAGCGATTGCCGGCAGGAGGATCAAGCACCCTTTGCATAAACCACTCAAATGTGCAGCTCACTCGTGCCTTCCTTGATGAGGTCCAGAAGCTACTACACGGATCCCCCGATGCAGAGCGAGCAGGTGCTACTCGTCATCCTGGAATTCCCTCGTTGATAGAGAATAACAGTTACTAATTGTTTCCCCATCCTAATGGAACATTTTCTCTTGAGATGTCGTATCTCGCTGCCTCTTCAGACATTGGCATAATGTTCTGAGGGTCTTGATTGAAAAATCATCCATAATGGACAACATGTTCGCCGGGCTGAGCCAACCCCCGCGTGGTATGAGCTTGCCGCTCTTTGAGACCAGGAAAGCATTGATCATCATCAATTTGCAAAATGACTCTCTCTACGTCAAAGACGATCTTTATATCACGAAGAATCGCGACTTTGTACCCCGCCTGAAGGAGATGATACCATATTTCCGCAAGTATGGGGAAATCGTATGGGTAAAGACACATTTGGGGGTGATTGCACCGACTCCTGCGTCCGACGCCGCAACGATAGAGGAGGAATCAGCCAAGCTCGCTGAGAAGAACCGCAAAGAGCAAAAGCAAAAAGAGCGGCAAATCAAAGACGATGTTAATGAATCACAAGCGCGTGAGGCAAAAGCCAGGAGAGACAAACTCGATCCTGTAGATCCTAACGGTGGCCCAGGCAAAGACTTTCCAACGTACCACCCGTCTAGCAAGTCTAAAGGGATGATGCAGCAGGCTTCCGCCGAAACAAGGGCCGAGAAGCGGACTGCAGATATGCAGGTCTTTGACGATAAGGGAAATGTTTTCGAGGAACGATTGACCAAGCCTAGGAAGGGTCAACAGGCAAGATTCTATATTGCGGGAACCAAAGGCGCTGAAATATGCGATGACCTGGTGGAAACCGTGGATGAGTCGCGCGACCTTGTCGTTACCAAGCATCACTACTCAGCTTTTGACCAAACTTCGCTACTTACGGCCTTAAGGGCAAAGCTAGTCACTGAAATCTTTCTTTGTGGTTGTCTGACTAACGTTGGTGTCTACTCAACAGCAGCGGATGCCGTCCAACATGGATTGCAAGTGACTGTAGTTGAAGACTGCCTCGGATATCGAAGCGAGGGTAAGCACGAGGAAGCGATGCGCCAAATGGCAGACATCATGGGTGTCAACGGGATCGACAGTGAAGAAATCATCGAAGAATCCGGAGGAAGGCCAGTACCAGACGCAGACACTCCAGGTATTACTCTTGAAGAATTGTCTATTCACAGCCCAGCGATGGCTGCCCGTGGCCTTCCCACTATGGCAGGAATGAATACGAAGAACCAACAGGATGCCATGAAGAGTCCAGAAAACCCAGTGATCGTATCAAGCTCTCCTCAAATTCAGCCTCTAGCTCAAGAAGCTTCTCATCAACCGAGTCCCGACCCAACATCTACGAGGAACCGGAGTTCCTGGAACCTTAGTAGGTCGCATACTTTAGGACCAAATGACCGTATTGGATCAGGTGACTCTAGAATCGTCTACAATGCCATCAACTCGCTCACGAACGATCTAACATTCGTGAAAGTCAAGAACGAAGTTGGCTGGCAAACTATGTTTCACCGAAGTGGTCAGGTGCCACGACTTGTAGCAGTACAGGGTGAGATTAGGCCAGGTGGTGAGATGCCAATCTATCGACACCCTGCTGATGAGTCACCGCCACTGTTGCGTTTCACTCCTCTCATTCAAGAAATTCGGCAAGAAGTTGAGAAGATACTGTCACAATCATTCAATCATGCGCTCATCCAATTGTACCGTGATGGGATCGACAACATCTCCGAGCACTCTGACAAGACCCTGGATATCGTCCGCGGCTCTGTCATAGTGAACATTAGTATCGGTGCCCAACGAGTCATGACATTACGGACCAAAAAGTCCAAAATGACGCATGGAACCGATAGTCCAAGCATGAGGCAGTCGCAACGCATCAAAATGCCACACAACTCCGTCTTTGTACTTGGACCTCAGACTAATCGAGAGTGGCTCCATGGTGTCCGAGCCGATAAAACGCCTGGTCACGAGAAGACGGAAGAAGAGAAGGCGTTTGATGGGCAGAGAATCTCAATCACGTTCAGACAGATTGGAACTTTTATGGAGAAGGGCGAGAACCTTATCTGGGGCGATGGTGCCAAGGGGAAGACTAAGAGTGAGGCCAATAGGATATCCAAAGACAGCACTCAGATGGAAGCCATGATCAACGCTTTTGGCAAAGAAAATCACGACGTGGATTTTGATTGGAATGCCGAATATGGATCAGGATTTGATGTCGTCAATCTTGCTACCAAGCAAGCAAAGCTCTACCTCTGTACAGACATTGTGGCCAACCACCGTGTCCAGCTCTCACTTTGCGAGAAATCAATCTCATTTACAGCCACGGAGAGGGAAACTCCTAAGTCGTCGGAGCCTGAAGAGGTCGTTAGATTCCACCCATGGATGCATGGCCTTTCTAATAGTGACAACCCAGTCTTCCACGATGTTGATGACAACGGTTCGGGAATCGAAGGGGACTTGGCCATCATGTTTTATCTCGAGAAGCACTATCCGTTCTCAGAGTCCGTGGAGACTCCCGCCCCTGAACTAGGTCGCTCAAGCGGTCCCGTGTACACCAAGATATCGCAGTCTAATGAGTTGTTGTTTCTTTGGCGTGAGCTACGAGATTCCGAAAATGGTGGACGAGATTCGCCGCCTACGAACCGATTTCGATTGGAAAAGTCTACAATTCCCGGTACATCACTGCACGAAGAGTTTCATGTTTGTCTGAACCACTGGGAGAAATACGCGGAAGCCTCGAAATGCATAGCCGGGAATGACTGGACTATTGTTGACTGCGCTTTTTGGCCGGTTCTGAATCATTTGATAGCAGCATTTGAGGGACTCAATGAACAGAGATACCCGCATTTATTGGCCTATCACAAACGCGTGCTCGATCGAGATTGTGTCAAGATCATCATGGGGAAGGGAGAATAGCGCGACGTGCAACGCGAAATCACTTGTACCTGCCAGCGTATCCCGCCTGCAATGGGGATAGCGTTCTCAATATGCTCCGAACGACTGTCTTCAACGAAGCCTGAGTGCTCGCACACATGACTTTCGGCAACAAAAAAGGGAGACGAAAAGGACGAAACTACTTTCCAAATATCCATGCAGCCAGCAATAGGCATCAGATGCTAGACGACACATGATGTTGGCTTCTCATGATCCTATCAAAGTATAAATGTGATTGTTCGAGATGAATGATCGTGCGGCTCATAATTACTTGGAAGAACACAGACCCTCGATAATGGCGCTTCGACCTCAAACGATGCCGAAGCAAACAGATATATCAATCCACCAACAATCAGCGAGACACGGCAATGCCGATACAGAAAGGGGAGCAGTCGTGGATGAACTGGTCAGGTCAATGCAGGACACCAGTAGCACGAAGAAGTAAAGCCACAGGAAGAGACTATCGGGGGGTCTATGATTAGCACCATGCATATATCAAAAGTAACAATAGTATGTCCTTTTGACAACTATCCGCCTCTCGAGTCTACGGCCCATTACGCCTAACACCCTTCTTTCCTTGCCTCTGTGATCCTCCCTCTCCCCGCACTCTCTGCAAGTACGACCTTAATGTCTTCCGCCCTTACAGAGCGAGATTTTTCAGTGCATTTCTAGCTGCTTATGGACCCCACTCTTTGTATGAGCAAGCCAATAGCGGCAGCTTAGGCTTGAGCACAATCTTCTGACCTGAACAACCATGATACACTATTCTGAACCACTGTCCTCTGGCATCTGTTGTGTGTTTGCAAGTTCCTACGATCCCATTCAGCATACCTTTGGTGTAGTAATGTTCCGCGAAGTATAATGCATACCTCCCCGAGCCTCACTTTCAGTCGCTGTAACTGGCTCTCTTTGATCACCAGAGTCTGATCATCCAGATCTTCAACGATGTAGTCGTGTTTCTCATGGTCGATCTTGAGGATTATGGCTTTGATGGAGGGGTCGCATTCGACGAGGACGCCTGGAGAGTGGTTAGTCGGCGAAGATTTGCAGGAGAAGGTGAGAGTACCTTTGACAGCCTTTGGCATCTTGAAAACCTTAAGTCAGCGAGTTGCCTGAGTCTGTTGTCCAACACTACTTGAGAGGAAGTTGACGTTCAATATGCCCAATATGCCAAGCGATTAGATGAGATTGTTATTAGCGAGTGCTCTACGATAAGACTAGCGCTATAATAATTTATGCACTTCCGGACCAATTTGGGTCGGCCATATGTTGGCCACATGGTCATCCCACGAACACATTCCGCGAGTGGTGGAAAGCAAGATGGTCTCACTCCCAACAAGGGAGAAATCCTCCTGACTGAGGCCTCTCCTTGACGTTATTTTCTCCACTGTCAATCTGACCAAACACAATACCGGAAACCCTCTCGTACCTTCAACAGCTATGGCGAAAGCTATCGGACAAATGTCATGGCTTCCTCATTCCTATAGCCTTCAAATCTTCTTCCTAGCCTTCCTCCTCCTCACAGGTCTACCTGAAACATTCAGAGTCCAGGCTCAATCAGTTCAATCCCCACCTTCCCCAGATGACTCACCACAACCTACTGCCAACCCCAGTAGCATTCTCGCTCAGACCTTGCCAACTGCTGGCTCCCTTCAATCTATGCCGACCTCTACAGATTCCGCCAACTATGCTACACACAACAACAACGACGCCCAGGACAGAGGTATCCTAAACTACTATTTCCTCCTCCTCGCCATCTTCGTCATTTTCATCGCTCTTGTATACTGGTCATTCGCCCGTCGGCGTCACAAGAGAAACGTCACTTCAAGGAGTGGTCAACAAACTGCACTTGCTCAAGACTTGCGAACATGGCCAGGAAGGAGGATGATGGTGGGTAGATGGGGGGCGTCTGCCGGACAGAGAAGGGCTGAAGAGGGCCTTGATGAGAGGGGAGAGGCGCCGCCACCCTATCTTAAGGAGCCAGAGCCGACACACCATGGTAGTGGGACTGACGGGACGGAGCTACATGATATGTCCAGAGCTGAAGTGAAGCCACCGGACTATAGTGAACGGTCAGTACGGAGCTGAACCTCGTCTCTCCCGAAGGCATCTCCACTCTTTTGATATCGACAAAACTCCGGCATGGCTTAGGGCTGCCTAAAAGATCCCACCCGCCGTTAAGTACTACTCTCAGCACGACAAGGCTATTGATCGGAATGGACACTCGTAGAATGGCAGGGAAACGGTGACACTGACCGGATGAATGCTCGACTGGGGCGGGTAAAGCGCATTCATCTTGATTAATGCCAAAAGTCATTCCCCGCAAATATTTGGGAAACGAAGCATGATGCTTGGTACCAAGACAGTCAAGAGATAGAGGTATACGCTCAGGGTGTGCAATTCATTGACAATGGTAAAATTAGCAGCAATGACTCTGTAATACAATCTTATATGACACGACTTGGGGTTTTGAGGCAGCATTCACGGTAACCTCTGGTGAGACTCATTTCTCGCTTTGTACACATTTCCAACTTCGAAACCTGATGTCCTCTTCTCCTCTTACTGACTTGGTCTTGTGCCCGACTCTTACCGTGATCAGGGTATTGGATACGAGGCACTCCTTCAGCATTCAATCGAAAGCCTTGCCGATGCCTTTCCCCAGTCCTCCTTCACCAAATTCCTTTGCAGCCTCATCACCCAAACCGCTGGACACGTCATTCAGCTCGTCATTAGAGACAGCAGGGTTTTTCTTGAGTCGATCCTTCCTATACAACAAGTCAGCCCTTGATTTTCTCTGAGAAATCAAAATCTTTGCCATTGACTTACAAGAAGCCCTCTGCCTGTGTTGCCCCAGCCTTCTCCAGTGCTTTCTCCTCCGCCTTTGCTTCGGCCTTGAAATACTTTTCGATTACAAACTGGATGACATCGTCCGATGCTCCAGACATATAGATGCCACCTGCCACAGCAGCTAGTGTGGTCAGTATGATCAGGGCGATGAGAATTCCGCTCATGCCGCCGGAAGATGAGGTATCGCTGGCCATGTTGGCGACGTGAGTGGGGTTTGGGGATTGAGGAGAGGATTGAGGGTTGTTGTAGGATTTCTGGGAGGCCATGTAGGGTGAGATAATAGCAGGAAAGACGTTAATCTTACAATACCAAGATATTATGATCGCGTGCACAGAAACCTGCTTTGGGCGCAAGGTGACGAAATAGGCTGACAAGATAAGACTACTTTATCTTAGCGTGCACAAGGGTAGCGCAGATCCGGGGTAAATGCTCAAGCCGAGGCATGAATTCAGACCCGCTTTTGTTTCGTTCGTCTTCAACGGGGCCCCTGGAGTATGGGCTACCTACATATGTGTGTTCCAGACAAGCTGGAACGATCCGCCCATCATGATATCCTCCAACCCCGGTACCCCAAGATGTGAATATTTCAAGCTGACCTACCCTGCCCCTTTTATTGCCCATGTGGAGATCAATCGCCCAGACAAGCTAAATGCATTCATTGAACCGTATGGCTTCTCCTCTTCACAGAAGTCTCCCTTTTATATCGAATCAGCTGACTGAAAGCTCCAGGATGTGGAACGAACTTCCACCACTTTTCTCCCACCTCTCCACCTCCCCATCCACCCGTGTCATCATCCTCTCCGGTGCCGGGCCAAAAGCCTTCACAACCGGTCTAGATGTCCAAGCGGCTTCCCAGAATTCAATCCTCGATCCCGACCACAAACCCCTTTCTGGATCAGACAACGAGCCTCCTCTAGATTCGGCACGAAAAGCAACGCACATGCGCCGTCATATAGATTCATTCCAAGCATGTCTTACGGTCATCGAGAAATGCGAGAAGCCTGTCATCTCGGTGTTACATGGCTGGTGTTTGGGCTTGGGAATTGACATATCGCTATGCACGGATGTCAGGATATGTGCCAAAGATACGAAATTCGCTGTGAAAGAGGTGGACATTGGCCTGGCGGCTGACATCGGAACGTTGAGCAGACTCCCAAAAGTGGTGGGCAATGGGAGCTGGATCAAAGACGTATGTCTGAGTGCTCGCCAATTCGGAGCCGAGGAGGCGGAAAGAATGGGTTTAGTCAGTTGGGTAGGTAAGCAGGCAGGGAAAGAAGAGGTTATACAGGAAGCGATGAGGTGGGCGGAGACGGTGGCGGGGAAGAGTCCCGTTGCTGTGCAAGGCACGAAAGAGATACTGAATTGGAGTTGGAATCGCAGTGTCGAAGATGGGTTGAGATATACGAGTGTCTGGAACTCAGCTGCTTTGCAGACGGATGATGTGAAGGCGGCTATGATGGCGGGGATCAAGAGACAAAAGCCGCGGTTTGCGAAGTTGTGATGCAACTCGGAGTTATGGAAGAAACGATAACGAATGCTCCTGAAATATAAAGACTAGGGACTGCGCTGCGAGCATCTGGTGCATCCTGTGATTTCAGCTCTCGAAATACGCGAAAATTGCTGGTATCCTCCCTAAGGATAACCCTGGATAAAATAATGCACTAGCTATGGCCCACAGGGACTCAGGGACGTATTCATAGAGTCAAGAAAAAGAGCATGTGTGCATTGGGATAATGAAGAGCCATCTTGAAAGAGGTCATTGACGACTTTGATGGTCTGATATTGAATTTGACACAGAAATTGACTGAAAATAGGACAAATACAAAACAGCGACAGCTTATCCAAAGCGTTCCAAAGCGAAGAAACAATCGATATATCCACAGTCCGTGAATTTAGTGATACCAATCAAGCTAGCTCAAATGGCAGTATTCTTTCGCCATCTGAATTGAGCTCATCAACCCTTTCCGTTTCAACCTCACAGGATACATGACATCAAGGACACAAAGCACTTTCTCCAATATCTGGTCCCGGTTACCATCATGATCTAATCATGGTGAGATACAGGTAGCTCTTGCGTCCTCCTCTATTGCCTACTTCTTTGTCGCTAATGGTCCCTCGACCGCCAAATTTCTGACCGATAAGGAACGAGCGTGTGTCCAGTCTCGGCTAGCATCTAGTATTGACGCGACGAGTAACAAAGCTTTCACCTGGAAGAACGTTTCTTGGGCCTTCGAAGACCCCAAGATCTGGCTTTATGACCTCGGCTTCCACACCATGAGCTTACCGTTGTACACCCTCTCGCTTTTCCTTCCCACTAACATCAAAGGGCTAGAACTCACGGCGGCGCAAGCGCAATAACTCACTGTGCCACCATGCGCAGTAGCCACGGTTCTTACCATCACCGTCGCCATAGCCTTCGAAAGGCTGAACGTCAGGCCACCGTTCATCATGGGATCCGCTTCTCTGGCTTCTGTATACTATGTCATCCTACAATCCTCTAGAAAAGCCGGGATGAGCTATTATGGCACTATCTTCGCCACTGCTGGCATATATCCTGCTACAGCCATCGTTCTTTTATGGCTAATGTCAGCGGGCAAAGGAAACGAGCCACGGCAAACGCGATGCAGATCTCAATTGGCAACCTGGGCGCAGTGCTTGGTACGCAGCTCTACAGAAGTACGGATGGGCCAATGTTCTTCCTCAGGCACGGCTTTGCCTGTGGATGTTCCTGTGCGAATGTACTGGTTGTGGGGACTTTATGGACCATTTTCGAGAAGGGGGAACCCCAGAAGTGATACAGGCGAAAGGAAGGACAAGCTTACTGAACTTGGGAAAGACGAGTAACTGGGTGACGAGGATCCGAGACGGAGATTTTAGACGTGAGTCTAATTATGATAGCTGGCCGAGCATATTTAAATTCATCGGATCACGTATGGAAGACTACAGACATTTTGATTCTAGGATCTACGAGCGCTATTCATACATATATGGTATCTACCCTGGTACAGTCTTGAGCAGTTAGCCTTGGCCAGCTTTGGTCGGCTGCACCGTTGCGGCAGACCTCTCCCTTTGCGCCATCATGCAATGCAATTGCGCCATTTCTCTACCCAGCAGAAGCATTGATATCAGTCTTCCCCAGATTCTGGGGTTATCTTCTGCAGCATGACGATAAGTGCGGATGTTCCGCCGAGTAGGGGTGAACTCAATGCGAGCGAGAAGCGCCCCATTGTTTACCGACATCTTTTATGATAACAGTCTGCTGCATCTATTTATACTTAGTGTTACCAACATATTTTTCAAGCTCCACCTGTATATTCTCGAAATGGCACCAGGGCTGACAGACGTACTACCGCAACAAATTCCAATTGGAAAGATAGCCGTTCCAATCTCCATCTTCCCTGAGGGCATTAAGACCTCCGGGCAACACCCTCCTCTGTATGAAGAGATTAGATCGTACGATGACTTCCCCGGCGAGATAAGCGGACCCACAGTCTGGAATGCAGACGACTACAAGAATGACCCCGAGAGATGGACACATCAGCTAGCAGAGGAGGAGATTGCAGAGTTGAGCGAGGCTGCAGACAACTTCAAAGCTGCGGCTATACCTCTGACCGGAATTTCTAAGGTAGAATAGATCAGACTTATGAAGAGATATATTAGTGTACTCATATGGCTGTAGGACAATTTCCCTTTGCCCAACCTTTCGCATTGGCTGGAGTCGATTCGTAAAGAGCTTATCAACGGGAAGGGATTCATCCTTTTCAAAGGCTTTCCTGTTGAAGAATGGGGTAACCACAAATCTGCCATTGCGTATATGGGGCTCGGAACATATCTGGGGTATTTCGTCAGCCAGAACGGAAAGGGTCACGTCCTCGGTCACGTCAAGGATTTAGGGGAAGATGCGAAGCAGATTGATAAAGTCAGGATTTACCGAACGAACGCACGGTATGCCTCAATTATTCCCATATGGTTTTTCAAAGGACGATCACAGAACATTGACATGAAATAAAGCCAATTCTTCCACGCCGATGACTCGGACATCGTAGGCCTTCTTTGCATTGCACGTGCCCTCGAAGGGGGCGAATCTGATATCGTCTCGTCCCATCACGTGTACAATGTTCTCCGACGCGAGCGACCCGACGTACTTAAGACCCTGACGGAACCCAATTGGTATCTTGACCGAAAGGGTGAGGTCAGCAAGGGTGAAGATCCGTATATCCGGTCTAGCGTCTTTTACCTCGAACCTGGAGAACAAGGTAGAGTGTATTGCAAGTAAGCAAACTCTTTTAGGTCCTGTTTCTGGCTCTGATGTTACTCAATGCACTGCTAAGCTGCTCAAAAGGTGGGACCCCTATTACATCCGCTCCCTCGAACGTTTTTCCTCCGCAGGCATAATCCCACCCCTCTCCCCCGCCCAACTCGAAGCAGCAGATGTCCTTGAAGCCACCTGTAACAGTCTCGCCCTACACATGATCCTCGAAGTCGGCGACGTTCAATTCTTATCCAATGCGCACGTGTTACATGCAAGGACAGCGTATAAAGATCATGCGCCGCCGGCGCCGAGAAGGCATCTGATGAGGTTGTGGTTGGCCACGCCGGAGGGAGAGGGTGGATGGAAGTTGCCATTTTGTGATAGTGGGGAGAGGAAGAGGGGGGGAATTCAGGTTGATGATGTTGGGCCTGTGGCGCATTTGGATGCTGATTAGTTGAAATTCGATTATACGATTCACCTGTATGCTGTTAGTCCTTGGATTATATTTCTTCCAGGTCTTTTGAGGGTTTGTTTGCTCGTTTCATCTGCGCAGCTGTATTCTGTTGATACAAATAGTGAATGAATTTTGAGTACCTTGCTGACGAACTACCTTAAGTACATTTATATTATGCCGGTCATACTACGTGTAGCTCTGTTTATCTATGAACCAAGCCTTTCCCATCCTCAGACGTCATTTGGAGTCCTGACTAAACAATCGAAGACCTGTTGGCCTGAATATCATTGTGAAAGGTTTACAGTGGATACGAGGTACCTGTACAAATTTTACATGCGGCTGGAGTTGTATGCATGATCTTGGGCGCAGTCAATCTGTAGCTACGTTACTGCATGCAGGGCTCAGCCCGCTCTCGCCGCCTCCACTACACCAAATGTCTGTCTTCTAAATCATTTTCTCTGCTTTAAACATTCTCACTATTTGGACTTTATGTACGATGATGCTTTGTAACAAGATGCCTCATCTTGGTCGTATAATCGTTTTCGTCTTCATTAATTTACTTGTAGCAATAGCAGCTGGACAGATAGAAAGTGAGGCTAATCTTGGACAGAATTCCACTATTGAGAATCCGCTTGCTCACCATTAGATAGCGCCGTATTGTTCTGCATGCTATTTGAGTCAGAATCCACAGAATTCAGTCAATATGCAAACGTTTCAACACCGAAGTGAGCTGACTTCGCTGACAGCACAGGCGCAGATTAAAGGAGTTAATCCTATTCAATAGGCTTGGTGGAACTGCCCCATATTCCCATTCCTATGACACATACGCATTAATATACGCATATTCCGTCACATCTGCGATTCAATTAGATGGAGTTTGTGTCACAACATCAATGCTACCAACAGTACCGTTCTCGCAATTCACGATATCCAAGCCAGCCACTGCCAAACCCACGAAATTTCAGTCCAGTGCATTTTCTCGATTCGCAAGTTATGTGGGCCTGCCGAATTGCTCGATTAGTATATCTGCTCGCAGTACCGCTATCAAGATCCAGACCCGAACGGCACAAGGCCTCAGCACCACCTCGTCAATCTCGAGAGCCACTCTGTCATCTTTCCCGACAACAGCCGGGCCCTAGTCTCCAGGCCTCAAAAACCGCTCAGTCTTCTTCGCCTGCAAAACCTAGTTCTGGTCTCAACGTTGCGGCCAAGGTGGCCATCGGTGTACTAATTCCGGTCTTCATCATCTTGTGTCTTTTGTTTGGTATCCTTCTCTGGCGCCGAGTCAGTAATCGGAAGAAAAGTTAGGAGCTGCTCAACTTCCAAATAGTAGCGCCGATCTTCAACAGAAGTCAGAGCTGAACAACGAAATTTTGAAATAGATGCACAAGAGATAAGACACGAAATAGACGATAAAGGAGCTGTACATGAGATACAGAGCGACGACGGCAGAACAGAGATATCGGCTGATGACACAAGGGCCATACTTCCCTCCCTTCGGAAAAGACAAGATCTCAGGGGCGAAGAATATGCAAAAGAACTCGATACAGCTAATAATATTTGAATCTGGTCTGAAGACCCAGAACGCAGAGAGAAGATATCGTAAAGATTCTCGACTCTCGATAGAGTCGTGAGTCTGCAAATTTGCTCCGACAGCCCCACCAGACAGTCCCAATCCACCGGGTCTTACTTAGTCATGGCTGAGAACAAGGAAGACCAAGAAATCGAGAAGATCACATGCGGCCTCGACTCTCCACTCAGGCCTACAAGCCCGCCTACCTGAATACGAGCCTCGTCTTGAACTGTGTAGACGTAATCTCGGCTGGTGTTTCCTGTGTTCTCCGGCCATTAGCACTCATTACCAACGTTTCATCACTCGTACGGTACCGCTCAACGCCACTCCGACTGACAGCCTCTTCTTTCCCCACATCGAATGATGCCCTTGAACAGAGGAGACGCTGCTTTTTGCCCGCCACAGCGTCCGCGCAATATTGTGGCATCGAGGCGATTGCTGTGTTGCTATTTTCAAGTTTGGCCGACCCAAGCGGCAAGTTCATCACACTGTGACTACAGCATCCTCCATCAAATCCTCTTCTTATGCGTCGAATGGATTACCGACGTATCTGGAGCTGGCCAGGACGTCTCGACATCATGCGGCCGGAGCCGTTCATGAGGCTGTTCGACATCTCTGCACCTATTGCTGAGGTGTTGCCGCTCGCTGTGGGGACTGCTTACCTGCTTGTTCCTCCGAATCGGCGTTCCAGTCCTTCGGGACGAGTCAGCCTGTCTCGAGATGGAGCCCCGTGTTCCCTCCTCCTGAGTGGCTTATGAAGACCTTTCTTGCTCCTGTCCTTGACAGTATCCTCCTTCAATCCATCAGCAAAACTCCAAATCACTGAGATCAAACGCAAAGCCTTCAGACATCTTAGATCGTGTCTCAATTCCAAACAGAATAGTCCTACCAAATCCTCCAGTCCATACAGCGTCACTAAAAATCCTGCACATACATTCATAGGTCTCATTCGATCCCCCTCTTTGACCCAGAGCAAAGTACGTCGTTCTGCCTTCCTCGGACCGAATGCCTCTCCCTGAAACTCGACACTGATTATAATTGTCATTTAGGCTAAGCAAACATGGCTTGGGATTGGGTAGTGGCAACATGCGAAGGAGTACCTGGGGAGATCACCGTGAAAGGTTACGTCATGGCCACTTACAGCTTCATCGTTAGGGGCAGAGAGTCGGGAATCGGCGCGGACCCTGATAAACTTCCAGACAGCGCAAAGGGGCTGAATATACAAAACAAGAAAGAGTATGAGATCTGGATAGATCTTGCTGAGTCAAATCCGGAAGCCACCAACTTTAGACATGTAACGGGGACAGTAGACATAGGCGGCCTATCTGCCAATGCTGCTTAGGCCAGACCCAGGGCTGGATCCAGTTTGAGTTTGAGGTTGGAATGCATTGTTCAGGTGTAATGTTCAGCCACGTCGGGCTCGTGATCCTTGAGTATTCAACATACTCAGGATACTAAGCGCTGGGGCGTTTGTGTCATGTTTGCTTTCCTCACATGTTGGATTTGCGTCTTAGTACTTTGTGTGGTAGCAGATACGGTCGTTACAGATGAGTAGACAATGTTTGTTGTCGTGGGATTTGTTTGACGATCTTTTCAACAAGGTATCGGAACTTTCATAGAAAATCAATCTGTTATGAGGTACCTGTCATCTTGCATGACTGACATGCCCTGAGGTCCTCCAGATACAAGAGTATGCTTCGTGACATTCGAATCGCGTTCCGGCTGCTACGGCAGACCGCTAGATGTGTAAGATCACCGGTAGGTATCTGTATCAGATACCTTTGGTCTAATGACATGGATCACTTACGTTGCCATGTCGTCATCACTCTAGAGGGCCAGGATGATAAATTTCGTTTTAGTGATGTCATCAATTCCCCGTATGTTTGTGATTGAGCAAAAGTCTTCGAAGTTCACTATATGTATGCCACCGGGGCATTTCAAGATCATCTATGGCATCAACGTCAGCTCTAAAATAACCTATCGTTATACTCCAGCCGATCCGTAGTCTCCAACGTGACCTCAGTCTGTACCGTAATCCTATTCTCCGGCAAATCAATCCCTTCCTCATCACCTTGACCCGCGCCCCCTTTACCCCCATGAATCGACACGCCATGTCCCAGTGGTCTCATATCATCTGACTCGTCCAATTGGCTGAAGTCACCGTCGCTTTGCCTCACTCCGCTTCCCCATATTTTCTTCGAGGTGGAGGCCGCGCTGGTTGAAGTCATGGAGCTGCGGATTAGAGGCGGGTGCGAAAAGCCTCGGCCGACAACGCTGAATAGGGGACGGAGACTGGGAATGCAGGCACAGACGACGGCCATGTTGAGCTCCAGTACGGTCCAGATTGTGGTGTTGATATGATCCCCTGATATGCGTCAGTAGCGTAAGAACTGGTGGAAGATAGCTAAGGAGGTAGACGGACAGGTAACGTCGGCCTGATATAATTTGGAAAGTACAATCACCCAAACGATGCTCACCAAGACAACGCTGTACGGAAAGTCAGCGATCAATAGGGACCTAATTGCTTCGTCTTGACATACAAGCCGGCTAATGTGAAGAAGGCTGCCAACACGATTTGCTGCCTGGTAGTAGTGCGAAGTCGTCGGAGAAGTGGTATAGGCTACTTCCCCGTCAATAATACTCTCATGATCAAGAATGCAACAGCAGTGACCCACGAGAACAAATATCAGAAAATTCAAGGCGGCATTGACTGAACCGCTGCCAATAAAAAAGTCAAGCTCATGAAAGCAGTGCCCTTTGGCGCCTGGACGGGCTTGATCCCAGGCGTAATGGATAGGTTGACTTTTAAATTTGATTATCGCCATGCTGTGAGAGGTATAGGGTCACATTACCATTGAAATATAATCGCTAGGTCGATTGCAATCATATAGACCGTGCAGAGAATTGCAATATAGACTAATGAGCGTCGAAATTGCGGGACCGGAAAAACGCGATGATAGAATGCTAGACTGGATTATCCCATATTTTAGTGTCGAATGGTGTGTCTCCCGAACGTAAGGTGAACGTACATAGCAAATTTCGAGAGAGTAGTCGAAGTATGGAAGATTAGCTCAGAAGCATAAAACCCTTTCAACCATTCCGCTGCTTTCTCAATCTGTTCGGGTTGATCATAGATGGCAATATGTCTCCCGTATCCATTGCGTAGCTCTATAATCCATGTGAGTGTGTCTGCCCGGAGAAAATTTTGGAATACATCATACCGTAAAGCCAAATGGAAGGGTTCATCACCGCGACAAGCTTTTTCTATCAAAAAAGGCCAAGATTCATCAAGTGAGGAACCTACCAAGGCAACGACAGAGAGATAGTCGTCCCACTAGGTACAAAAGATTTGTTAGCACTCAATGAGTAGTCCTATGATTGACGGATTGTAGAGGCAAACTCCTACCCAGAAACCGGCTCTTGAGAGCTTACGAGACAAGAAGCGCAGTGCGACCGTACCAGGTGTAATGATCAAAAGAGCCACCATTGTCCCGATGATTCGACCACGCTGGTCGCCGTGGATGTCGCCATCACCGGGAGCGGTAGCGGCGGACATGATCGCATTGAAGCAGACCTACAATTGCATACGGTTATATGTGCAGTGAGAACTTTGTTTGCAGGCACGCAGTGCCAAAGAAAAGAAACCTGAAACTCTTTTGTGGATGGAGAGCGCGCAGAACGAAGAGAACAAGTATGAGAACGGTAGGATGGGTTTGTAAAGATGGTGTGCAGCTGTTTCACTACTGCAGGGCATGGCTACGCCGTGGGCATCACGATCCAATATTCCGCCCCGCCATGATGATAATGGTATGGACTATCAATGTCGCAGCGACAGCTGACAGTAATGTGTAGATGCTGCTCATTAGTCGTCCAATGCGAGGTGCGCTTTGATTCCCGCCTTTAGAAATTAGTTGCAAAACCACTCAAATTGTGTCAAGAGCAAAGAAGACCGCAAGACTGCTGCTTTTCAGCCTGGCTTCATCGATCATCCACATGGACCTGCAAAGCGGCGGCGGTGCAGGTCCGCTTAGACTTCAAGGAGCTTAGGAGGATGCGCGCACGGCACGAGAGCCCCAATTGAACGCCGAAACATCCACACCTTATTTCTCCTCCTCGCAAGCGATGACGACTATCTGTTGAAATACGTGGAGAAGTTGAGGTCTCATAGGTGTGGAATTGATTGATTGAGTTGGTTACATAGAGAAGAAAAAGAATTGTTAGGGGGATGCCAAGACGCTAAGCCGCTTTAGGTCATCGACCAATCAAAATAGGAATACTTGGTAGCATAGGGGCTGAATTCCAACACTATCTTTCTTTTTCGAAGGGAATTTGTGTCAATATATCTCCAACATTACGTCAATCAATCCAGTTGGGTTGCGCGCAACGCAAGGAAAATCCTCGTCTTGCATTCAGTGTACCGAGATTCACTGCTTGTGGCTTGGGATTGGAGAGGTTGTATCAAGAAGTATGGCTAACCCTCAGAGATGCACATGATACTGTCGTATTATCGTAGATCTTCAGCTTCAGCCTGGCCAGAGATCAAATTTCACTGGAAGTGTGCGGGCTTGGCGTGTTCTATTGCTCAGCGACTAGCGTGATTACTTGAGCGCTCATCATAGGTACTCATCACGAGCCGATGCCTTTGTTCAGGATGATCAAAATGGATCCGATGCGAATAATTCGATTACAGAACTGCTAAATCCTAATTGACACTGCCCTGTTCCGAATGTTTGCGTATGACAGGCTTCACTCATTCGTGATACCAATCACTCCATTTGTCACCCTTTCTTCATCCTCAGCCGCCTCGCAACATCAGCAACTTTGGTCCGCAATGACGCTTCTTTCTTCTCTTTTTTAAGAGGCGTTGCCGGCGCCGCTTGCCTTTCAGGAGACCGGTCCTGCGGCGTTATCGCCACACTGCCATTCTGCATCTCAGGTGTACCCGCCAGCGTACTAGTAGACGATGGGTCAAAAGAGCTTGCGTCTTTCTTCAGCGAAAGTACAGCAATCTGCTCGCCCATCTTAGGCCTCTTGACCAGATCCTCCAATCGAACGTTGTAGCCTTCATCTTGTAGGAACGTGGTCAGAGCAGCCAAGGAGACGAGGTCGCCACCCATGTCCCAGAAAGAACTTTCGATATTGACCTCAGAAGAGGCTTGATTCTCCTTTGGTAGAACAATGCGCCATGCGCGTCTTAGGACATCGACCATGTCAAAGACTTCATGTTTCTTGAGATTGCGCAAAGTCTCGGATAGAGAGGATGGCTCTGCTGGCTGAACAGGGTCCCTTAGTTGTGTGGTCGGCAATCTATCAGAATCATTGATCAAGGTAGGCAAAAGAGAACCGGGGTTCCGGGCAATGCTTTGAGCCAACGAGCACATCATATCTAGCGCTTTCTCAATAAGGGGCATCGGAATGGAACCATCATCGCAGAAGCCTAATGCCACCTCGATCATGTCACGATCCTTTGGTGTGGATAAGATGGTAAAGTCGGAAAGATTGTCTCCACTGCCGAGGAAGCCAACCTTGTATTGATTGCGATCCAACCGGAGAGGCATGTCTTGGGAGATGTTCTGATGCTGAACCACACTCGAGAAATAAGTCCATTCTGGCCAGTTTGTGCATTGTTGAATGATTTCGCGGAAGCCCAATGATTCATAGGACATGTTATCCACCTGTTGGCCTTGAATGCGTTTCAATATATCCAGAGCCGTCAACTTCGACTCTAGCTTGACTCTGACGGGAATAATGTTCACGCATGGGCCGACGATATCTTCTACACCATCCACAGCGGCGTTTCGACCGCTGATGAGGTTCCCAAAGACAATATCCGAGCGGCCTGACATTTGAGCCAAGGTAAGAGCCCAGGCAGCCTTGAGGACTGTAGCCGGGGTGACATTGTGACTCCTGAGAGCTGGCAGTTTGAACGTTTTCTTCAACACCGTCGGAGCCATTTCCGAGATATCGTACTTCGGTTGCTTGCGCTGTACGATACTCGTCATTGAAGATCCGCGGAGAAGGCCCTTCCAATAGGCATAGCTATCGAGATTGGCGGGACCTGTGGCCTGGCTTACGTAGTTCGAAAAGGATGGTGGTGGTGCCACCTCTTTGCCTTCGTAGAGCGCCTTCAGCGCATCGATGATCTTTGGGAGACATATTCCATCGTACTGCGCATGGGAGATTCTCATGATGATCCGGTGAGAATTGCTTCCAATCTTCTTGATCACACTGAATTGGACGAATGGCTCGCCCAGCCTTGGGTAAGCGTCAAGGCTAGACTGGCGAAGATTGCGAGTGAAATCGCCAAGGTCTTCTTCCGTTTCGTAGACCTGGAATTGGGGTCGAAGTTTCCTGAGGATGACTTGCCAAAAGCGATCACCACAATGAATGAAGACAGTGCGTAGGATATCGAAAGTCTGGACCAGCTTGAAAGCAGCCCTCTTGAGGCGGCCTAGATCCAAATGACCTTGACCATCGAAGAAGAAATAGTTTAGCATCCACCTTGATCCAAGAAGTGCTCCAGTCACCGAAAGGGCTTGGAAATCAGTAATTGGGAGTACGTCCACTATTCCACCACGGAACACACTGATCTTGGGGCAGATATAATCTTGAATGAAAGCCTCTGCGTTCGCAGCTCCAAGGTAAGCGAAGCGGGCCTGTTGCTCCAATTCCCTTTGTTGGAGGATCTCAGCTTGACTCAGGATGGCGACTGAAGGGTTCGGCTGATGTGTCTTCTTTTGCGCCAGGACAGCGACAAAGTGTGACATTTCAGAAAAGATCGGTTTAGTGAAAATGTCAGCGACCGTCAATTTCAGCCCAGCATTGTGAGCAGTACGTGCTAAATCCATGGCAAGTATCGAGTCACCTCCAAGCTCGAAAAATGAATGCTCGTTGCTTATCTTTCGTTCTGGTATATTAAGCAAAACACTCCACAATGACCTTAGAGTTTTGGAGGAGATGTCAGATGACTCTGAGAATTTTCCAGTTGATGAATCCTTCGAAGTGTGCCTTCTAGCCATCTTTGGTCTGCTTGGAGTGGCTTTCTGCTTGACCATATCCGTTGCTTGATCTATGTCCTGTCTTTGAAGCGTGGCCTCTGGCTTTTGGGGAGCGAAATCTTGCTGCTTTTGAAGGCCGAACTCGCCAGACTTTAGAAGTTGCTCGAGGACTTCATGCACACAGTATTTGACAATATTGCGGTACATGTCTGTTGAGAGGTCCAATGGAGCCGTTGTCTTCTCGATGGCTTTGAGGACATCGTTTTCATGCGCTGAGATTTTGCTACTCCGAAGAGGTGGCCCTCCGGCTGAGTATTTTGGCGTTGGAATTGTCAAAGTGGTTTTGGCATTCTCATCTGCACTCCCTAGAGCTTCCATCGCTTGATTAGGTTTTGTTAAGACGTCACCAAGGATTTCGCCGTAAGCTCGGGACATGGATTCTGCCTCTGCTACGGAGACGTGAGACGTCCAATACTTAATACAAGCACCTTCGGCGCCTGGAGCCACGTTGATATTGATTGTGACGGCATACTAGAAGGGGCACTGTCAGCATACCTTAGAATTCGTCATGACTACCTAACATACCTCTGTCGGATCATGACCTGCAATTTCTTCGAATTGAATGGCACTTTCGTCTGCCTTCGCATCACCAGAGGAACTTTGATTTTGGATGGAGCATGCTGTATTGAAGATCTGCTCTCCGACAAACCCAAGATCGTGTTGAATCCTGGCAAGTGGGCAATGCTGATGCGGCAGACTTTGAATGAAATCGCTTTGGACCTTTCGAAACACGTCACCCAAGGTGCTAGACGGTGTCAAGTTGACACGACAAATCAGCATATTAATGAACGCTCCCACTGTATCTTGTATTCCCTCCACCGGTGCATCTCGGCCAGCGGACAGATTACCGAAGCAGATGTCGTCCTGGGAGGTATAACGTCGCAAGACTAAAGCCCACGCGGCAAGCATCACATTGGATAGCGTCAATTCATTTGTCCTGCAGAAGGCTTGCAGTTCTGCAAATCGCTCAAAATTAAGGTACGTTGCATTTAAGTGCTCACAATCCTCAGGTTCAGGATTTAGCGTTGGCAGGTGACAGCGCTGAGCTCCATTCAGATAGTCTTTCCAGAAAGAGACAGCAGCAGTCGGTGGCTGCTCTGTAATGTTTCTGATGTACTCAGAGTACAGCGGCCTTGGTCCTGGGAGTCGACTTTCGTATGCGCGTGCAAGATCTCGGGTTATCAGGCCTACTGATAAGCCGTCAATGACAGCGTGATTCAATTCGAGCTTGATGATTACCCGGCCGGAGATCGTTGTACATATCGAAAGTTGATGTGGTAACATAGGTTTTCGCTCCCGATTGACTTCCCTCAGCGATATTTTTGCAAGTACGTCTTCGAAGTCCGCATCGTCAGATTCCACTAGACGTGCACCACCTTTGGCATGTTTGAGGACAATTTGGTCGAAGGCATGACCCTGAGAAACGCTGTAGGCGAATGTGGTCCTCAACATTTGATGGTGATCAACCACTCTTTGCCATGCTCTCATGAGTCTCTCAGGATCAACCCCGTCGACTCCTTGACCCGCTTTCACCTCTAAGATCACATAGCTTAGATACGCATCAGGCTGCTTGATTTGCGAAAGGAGCAATCCGTCTTGCATTGGAGCGCAGACCATCATTTCTTCAACGTCATGAATGCCAGAGATGCCGACCTCAGAGAACGTTTCGTAGAGATGTCTTTGCAATCCACTATAGTTGGTAGAAAGTAAGGGGAAGTCGCTGAGTGTCGGCTCTGGTTGAACAATCATGAGTCGCTGTGTCAGATCCATCAGCACGTATTGATACTCCGTGATCCAAGTGTGTATCTTGTTCTGTCGGCTCATATGCTTGTTATAAAGAAACGAGACTTCGAGCTGGCTATCAGACACTGAAGCCGTTATCTCGAATAAGGCCATGCGCGCTGCTTTGGGCCCAACGTCTGCGGTCAATTTCGCGTCCTCCTCATTCAATGGGACGTCGAATGCCTGCAATGCGGAGTCACCTTGTTCATCGTTTTGTGATCGCCCGGTATAATTGAATAAGATCTCCATAGGAGCGTGGTCGCCAAATTCCTTTTGCCCATCTGGTGTCAAGAAGCGGTGGGCGAAGTAGTTCCTACCATTTCCCGGGAGTGATCGCCTGAGATCTTTTGCCTGTTTCAAAACGTCCAGGATGTCGGTGTTTGATTTTTCAGCCGGTACGTAGATTGGAGACAACGAGGTAAACCATCCTATCGTTCCTGACAAATTTGTCGAAGCATCCCAGGTCTCACGACCATGTCCTTCATTGAAGACTGTCGGCGAGGTACGATTGGGGAAGACGCGGTTGAACGAGTGGATCAATGCTGCAAGGAGGAGCTCAATGGGCCTTGTACCGAAAGTCTCGTTGGATTTCCCAAGCGCCAACTCTGTAGTCGAGTTATCGAGTGTGAATTTCTCGGTCTTCGTATCACCATAAAGGTTGGAGTAGCCATCCATGTTCCAAAAGCCCATGTCTGCCCGGCTAATCTCGAAAGGCAGCACATTCTTGACATTATGAAGATTGCTCTTTTGTCTGGTATGACTCTCTTGCATAATTAGCCAGGTTTGGAAAGACACAGGCTTCTCGATGGCCTCCATATTGAATGTAAGCAAATCTTCCAATTGTTGTATGACGATGTTCCAGGACACGACGTCGATTACCAGATGGTGAGCAATCAAAGAAAGAATTTGCCCATCTGACGTGGTATTGAAGAGATCCACGGCCAGTAATGGCCCGCTCTCGATGTTCAGACTCGTTTGGCTCTTTGCTACCGCAGGCACCATCTGTCGTAAGTGGCTAATCTGATGCTCTCCGAAGTGGTAACTGTTCGTTGTGATTGAACTGATTTTCTGTTGCCATTTGCCCTGCTCATTCTCGAAGAACTTTGCTCTGAACATTGAATGCTGCTGCACGATGGTCTCTATAGCCGTCCGTATCATGCTCGAGCTGATGTTACGGTTGATCTTGAGTAGTTGGCTCTGGTTGAAGCGACCACTGTCTGTATGGTCGCTTGAAGTACCTGCAATCTCAAAGTACAGTTGCTGTACTGGCGAGAGCTCAAAAGGTTGGTCCTTCTTTTCTTCCAGTGTAGATGTGTTTGAGGTACTCGAGAGAGACTGACCGGAGTCGATACGTTTGGCAAGCTGAAAGAGTGATTTACTTTGGAGCACATTTTGCACAGTAAGCGTGTAACCAGCCTTTCGACAGCGGGAAACGATAGACATTGATAACAGCGAGTCGCCTCCCTGACTCATAAACGACCGATTAGGATTGATTTGGTCAACGGGTAGGTTGAAAACAGACGCCCAGATCTCCTGCAACCTCTGTACAGTCTCGGTGATCGCTGCTGAATCGTGGGCGGCTGGTTCCTGGGCGGTGATCTCTTTGTAAATAGCATCGTTTAGATGGCCAATCCATCTTTCAACTTGCTTCCTTTTGATCTTGCCAGAGCCAAGGATTGGGACCGAGTCCACTATAGCCCATACGGATGGTATCATGTGTGCAGGTAGGTTCTCTGTCAAGAATTCCTGAGCTTCTTTCAAATATCCTTTTGCTGCTTTCAATTCGGGATCTTTAAGGAGGGTGCATCCTTCCGATGACAAATCTGTTGCCACAGAGACAATGTCGGAGAGCGAAATCACAGCCACTAGTCGGCCTTTGCATGGGCCTACACTAGGTAGAACGATGATTGCATGAAGGATCCGCTCATGCAGACTAAGCCTCGACTCAATCTCTCCAAGCTCTACCCGCTGCCCATTAAGCTTGATTTGATTGTCCTTCCGTCCAAAGAAGACGATACTGCCGTCCTCGCCGTACTTGACCAAGTCGCCTGTCTTGTAGAGTCGTTGCGGATCTCCGACTCTGCTAGCCCAGGCCGGATTCTCGATGAAGGCCTTTTCAGTCTTCTCCTTGTCGTGCAAATATTCGCGGGCCAAAATTGGTCCCTCCAGGACCAATTCGCCTACACAGCCTAAAGGTGCCAGGCGATCATGATCATTCCGATCAACAACCCAAGAACGGCTGTTGTCATGCGCGAATCCAATATTTTTAGGATCCTTCTGTTCAGACACATTGTCGTTAGTAACAGCAATAACAGATGCTTCGGTAGGGCCATAGCCGTTGACGAGTACCACGCTTTGGCTCCATTTGATCACGTTCTCCATGGACATTGCTTCACCTCCGACGACAAGGACTCTCAGAGACGGGACTTCGGATGGTTGAATAAGATTCGAAACAGAAGGAGTCAAGAACGCCCATGTGGGCTGGACGCGATTCATAGCAGAAGCCAGATCTGACACTTTCTCCTCGTCATTTGGGATACATGCACAAGCCCCCATGGTCAAGGGCGACATGTTCTCCATGACCGCGACATCGAACGTGAAAGATGCAAAATTGAAGACTCTTGATTTAGGATCCATTTTCATAGCTTTGCAGAAGGCCATGGAGCTTGCACAGATAGACTCGTGCTCGATAACGACACCTTTTGGCCGCCCAGTGGATCCTGATGTGAATATAACGTAAGCTACATTTCCACTGGTCGCCTCTGCCGCTGATGCCCGTCGGCCATCAGGCTCGTGTAGCTGAGGCAATGTTCTTTCATCAACTGGGATCACTTTCTCAACCATGTTTTGGTATCGGTCTTGATATTGCGGAGAGCAGACAAGGAACGTCGCTTGGGTATCTTCAATGATATCTGAATGCCGAGCCAATGGATGCATAGGATCCAGTGGAACCATAGCCCCGCCAGCGAGCATTATACCGAGTTGTGCAACAATTGCCCAACGTGACTTGTCCATACAGAACGGAACGAGGGTCTCAGGGGAGACACCAAGCCGCTTCAAATGTCGCGAGAGCTGCTTCACATGGCCCTTCAACTCTCGATACGTGAAGCTACCATCCCAGGCACAAACCGCTTCAGATTCAGGAGTTCGATCCGCTTGTTGTAGGAAAAGATCGTGAATGCATCGCTTGACACGTACAGGCTCTTGTTGGTTCCATGTACGAATGAGTTGAATGTCTTCTTCGTTGACCACTTGCACTTCCCATAGGCTTCCGTCGTTCTCCATAGATGCGGTGCAAAACCAATGCAGTACGGACTCGAACTGGTGCACCAGCCTCTGGACATGCCACCTCGAGATAATTTCCTCGTTGTAGTGAATTGAAAGGCGAACTGCTGTGCCACCACTCGTATCACACTCGAGGACAAATGGATAGTTGAAGAACTTTGAGCTGATCCCGTTTTCCTGAGGATCCCATAGTTTTGCGTCTGCCACTTCTTCTTCTGCTGTCTGGATCACAAGGAGATTTTGGAAATCACAAGCCACTGCGGTCTCAGAATTGAGTCTCTTGATGTGCTGCAGACCAATGTGCTGATGAGGGATTGCCTCCGCCGACATTTGATGGACATTTTGCAGGTATTCCGTGATCTTCATTCCAGGCCGTACCTGGACCCTTGATGGTATGGTCGTAAGAGTCGGACCGAGCATATCAATGATGCCATCAAGAGGGATGTCCCGTCCTGTTAGACTTTCACCAAAGACTACGTCTTCAGATCCGGTATGCGAGGCCAACAGCATCGCCCAAGCGCCCCGAATCAGTGTTGGTAAAGTGATGCCTGTCGTCTTAGGCTTGTGCGGCAATTCGACAGTATGGCTTAGGGTTCGAGTTTCGACTTCCTGCTCGGAAGCTGATTGAGGCAAAGTCGGGAACTGGAATGACTGTAGGTCTCGGAACTTGGTTCGCCAGAATTGATTGGAAGCTTCTTTATCTGACTGTAAAAGATATCCAATATAGCTAGCGTATGGAGCTTGGACTGGTTGCGATGAGCTTTGAAAGTATATGTCCTCAACCCTCTGAAGCATTCGCGGCATACTCCAGCCATCATAGATCGCATGATGGATTGACCACACAAAGTAGCGATCATTCGTAGATTCGCCATTCACGATTGTGAATCGAGTAAGTGGATAACCATTACCCCGGGGAAGCTGTACTGCGCGTGTCGCATCCTCTATGGATTTTGCAGTATACCATTCAACGTCCTCCTTGTGAAGGACTACTTGGACGAATGACTCCAAACTCGTATGCACTATTCTTGTCCTCAGTATATCCATCTCTTGGACTGCAGTCTGCCAGGCTTCCTGGAAGTGACGAACGTTGACAGATTTTGGCAGGCGGAAAGCATTATGAGCGACGTATGCTCCTGCTTGCTTGGCGGATATAGCAATGAGGCCTTCTTGAAGAGGGCTGCATGGGTATGCGTCGGCCACTCTCTCTTTGTCTACACGACAGCGTCCGGCTAATTCGTCTAGTAGCTGGTCGAACGACTCGACTTGCCCGAGGAGACTAAACGGCATGATCGCAGTCTTTTCTTCTTCCTCAAGCTCGCTACAAGCTTCGGCCATCCCAGACAACGTTGGCTTCCGGAAAATATCAAAAACGCTGAGCGAAATACGTTCCGCCCGTGCTGCAGCGCCAAGTCTCATGCCAATCACGCTGTCTCCACCGATGGCGAAAAAATTGTCTTCACTGCCGATGGACTCGGCTTTGACACCCAATAACGATGCCCATAGACTTTGAAGACTCTTTTCCATCGCTGTTGTAGGCTCCGTACTCTGCTTCTTATTAGAAGCCCCAGCGAGTCTGTATGGTGATGTATCCTCTTGGGAAAGTGATGCAATTGACTTGCGAAACCTTGCCCGGTCAAGTTTGCCTGACGGTGTCCAAGGCATGAACGACACCGGAAAATAAAGTGAAGGGACCATGTACGCCGGGATAGCTTGTGTAAGCTTGGTCTTGAGATCCTTAGCAAGCGCTGTAATCTTGTCTGACATCGGTAGCAGCAGGCCCTCCTCGCCTAAGCCTTTCTTAGCTTTGTCGAATTCCGGGAAACGGATGAAGGCTGCTAGAGTAGTGGGTTGACCCGCAGGAGCAGTCATTTCCACTGCAGCTTCGACGTTCTCTGAAAGATGTTGTTTGACATGGTGTTCGATATCTCCCAACTCAATTCGCAGGCCATTCAACTTGATCTGAGTATCCTTACGAGCAACATAAAGAATGTCTCCATGAGCGGTGTAACGAACCAGGTCTCCCGTTTTGTATATCAATTTCGAGTGACCCGTCGCAATTTCGTCATCGTCATAGGTCATCCAGGATGGCCGCGTTACAAAGGCTTTGGAGGTCTTTTCCTCGTTATTGAGGTATCCTCGCGCGACTGTATTTCCTTCCACGACAAGCTCTCCCACACTGCCGATTGGCATGAGTTGGTTGTGGTCATGCGGATTGACAATCCAGCATCGGCCTCCTACACCGCGGCCAATGTTCGAGGAGTCCTCGTCAAGAATAGTTCGGTGCAGGTCCACTTTGATGCTTGTAGTCGCGATGACAGCACATTCGCTAGGCCCATAGGCGTTCACCAAAGACGCTGAGCCGGACCATTTGGCGATATGCCTTGGTTGCATTGCCTCGCCTCCTGTCACTAGTACTTCCAGTGTAGGAACAGTCTCTGGAGTTAACATGGCCGCCACCGAGGGAGTGAGGAGTGTCCACGTTACGGACATGCGATTCATTGCTCCTTGAATATCGTTCATACGCTCTTCATCGCTGGGAATGCAGATGCAGGCGCCAGTCATCAAAGTGGTCAGAATCTCCATCACAGAGGCATCGAAGCAAAGGTTTGAAAATTGCAATACCCGGGATTTCTGGCGCATGAGAATCGCAGGTGCGTGTTCAGTAGCGCCGGTGGCAAAGGCATGATGGGAAATTATGGTGCCTTTTGGTAAGCCTGTGGTACCGGAGGTGAAAATCAAATAAGCTGCATTGGCTGGAGTTGGCGACAATGCTTTCCCTCCAGACGACAGAGGCTGCGGCATTCGTGTGAAAGACTCGTCCACAACAAAGGTAGTGACATCGGGAAGATCAGAGAACTTCTCGCTATACTTCGCGGAGCAGAGCACGATATTTGCGTCGACATTACCAATGATGTACTTGATACGGCTCTCAGGATGCGAAGGCTCCAATGGGACGAAAGCGCCGCCTGCTTGGAGTACTCCCAACATAGCCACTATCGCCCAAGTAGACTTTTCAAAACACAACGGGACATATTTGTCGGGTCCAACGCCAAGGGCAGTGAGGTGTTTGGCGAGTCGCTTTGACAGGGACATGAGCTTCATGTAGGTCAGGTCTTCATCCCATGAGCAGACAGCCGGCGCTGTCAGCGGCAAATCTTGAGATTGTTGATATATAACGTCGTGGACACATCGATCCACTTTAGGAAGAGCTTTGTCATTCCAATCGAATATCTGCTGCTCATGTCTTTCACTACAGAAATTGATAGCCCCGACCGTCAATTGGGAAGATTTGGAATCCATAACAGAAAGCAAGATTTGTTCGAATGTATCCGCGATGTTTGAAGCTTGGGTTTCGCACAAAAAGTCCGTCCAGTAATTGAACTGAACATCAATTCCTGCCTCTAGAGCTTCGACATTGACAGTGAGCGGATATTCACCAGGGTCCAGAGCATGAAGCACGTCATAGTCGAGTTGATCGCTCTCAACGACTGATGGCTTGAAGCGCCTTTGGAAAGTGAAGACAGTATTGAAAAGGGCCTGCCCTGAGCCAAGTTCATGCTGCATGTTGCTCAAAGAGAAAGCTTGATGGGGCATGCTCTTCGAGTAATCATCTTGAATCTGCTCAAGAGCCTTCTCCACTATGAGATCGGCACTAAGATCTATTCGGCACACGAGCATCGAGATGAAGAGTCCCACAGCATCTTGAACTCCTTGGACAGGGACGTCTCTTCCGGATGTGATGTACCCGAAGCAAACGTTCTCGTTCCCAGTATAGACTCGAAGGACCAATGACCACACCAATTGCAGGAAATTTGAAAGAGTCGCACCGTAATGAGCGCAGAAGGAATTCAATCCTGCAAGATTCTCAAGCTTCAGCTCAAATGTCTTGTTCTCTCTTTCAATTACTGTACCATCAAGCAGAGAGGGAAAGGCGCAGGGTTCGGCGTGCTGAAGATAGCGGCGCCAATAGTTCAGGTTCGACTCGTAAGAGCTCTTCCGAAGGTAGGTTATGTATTCACGGTTCGTAGGCGCTGCCTGAATCTCGTCCGAGGTTACGTTGTAGAACTTTGCAAGATCTTGAAAGATGACAGACACCGAAGTCCCGTCGCAGATCGAGTGACTGAGCTCCAGTTTACAGAAAACCTTGCCAGACGTTGTTTCGCAAACGGTGAATTGATGATGCGGCTGGCGATCGGTGAAGATTATCGATGCCTGTTTTTTCAACGTCTCGACCGCCTTTGCAGGGTGGGACTGTAGAAAGACAATCTTGGGTGACGTGGTCTTAACAACTGCTTGGTCCATCAAACCCTCCTTCGCCATGCTTTCTATGAACACAGTCCTTAGTGATGGGTGCGTTCGCACGACCATTGTCCACGCCCGCGCAAGCTTTTTCGCACTGATCGGATTCAGCGACTTAGACAGGTGAGGCACGAAGATAGCTTGGTACATGTATTTGCTAGGGTCTTTGACTTGACTCAGTAATACGCCTTGCTGCATCGGAGAGGAACCATAGACATCTTCAACCTCGGCGAGAGAAGGAATTCCGGCAGTGTTCAGCCTGTCCTGTAGCTTTTGGGTACTCTTGTAGGTCAGTGGCAAGAGAGGAAAGTCGTTCAGAGTTGACTCCGCGGATGTTCTGAGCATTTCCTCACAAGCCCGGTGTAATGCTTTATCGAGGTTTGTCATCCAAAGCTTGATAGAATGCTGGCGTCGGATGCTTTGAGGGAAGCCAAAAGACAGCTTTAGGACGTCATCAGAGACCCCAGCCCCTATCTCAAATAGAGCGAATCGAGGCAAGGTCGGATCGATATCAAATTTGGATGAGACTCCATCAACAGACTGTAGCAAAGTGTTTTCTCTGCTTGTCGTCTTTTCTTGACCAGAGTAATTGAATGCGATCTCCATTGGCCAATATTTGTTGAATTCATTCTTACCCTCTTTGGTCAACATCCGATGGGCAAAGTATTGCCGTCCTTTGCCGACGGTACGGCTTCTAAGGTCCTTAACCCAACGGATAGCGTTCAGAATGTCGTTATCTTTGGTCGCTTCGGATGGCAGGAACACCGGGCTAATGGTCGTGAACCATCCCACAGTGTGCGACAAATCAAGACTTGCGTCCCATGGCTCGCGGCCATGCGCTTCGTTAAATACTGCAGGCATCGACTTCCTGTCAGAGAAGGTTTTGCAGAAGGAGAAAAGGATAGAGCCAAGCAGTATGTCAATTGGCTCAGTAGCGATCACTTGATTACAAGGACCAAGCAAATTCTTTGTAGTAGTAGTATCGACCTCTAGCTCAAGACTGCGAATGGCGCCGTAGGTATTCTTTGACTCGGACATGCCCCAGTAGCCAAAATCAGCCGTGGGTATCTCGTCATTAAAGTCTAGACCTCTTGAAGGCTCTCCTTGTTGATGCTCTTCTTGGAATCGGCACCAGGTTTGGAAGGGAAGTGAATTATGCGTGCTAGCCTTTTTCGATGTGAGTAGCTCCTCGAGATCTCCTTGGATAATGTTCCAGGACACGATATCAATTACTAGGTGATGTGCTACAAGAGCGAGGACCTGAGAACCACATTCATCATATTCGAATAGATCAGCAGCGAAGATTGGGCCGGCTTCGATATCGAGACTCCTCTGGCTCTTCTCTAACGAAGAGTTGAGTGCGGCAGGTGATGATTTGCCTGGATGGAACATAAAGCGATATGACTTCCCTCCGTCTCTGCTCAATTTCTGTACCCACTTTCCGTCCGCATTCTTGTAGAAGCGAGCTCTTAGCATAGAGTGTGACTTGATCAATGTCTTCATTGCGAGGGAAATTTCCTCGAGCGTTTGCCTCCGGGACAAACGTAATAGTGCGCTTTGATTGAAATGGTGGACTTGATCTCCGACCCAGTCAAAGTATAGAGATTGCATGGGTGACAAATTGAATGGAAGGTCAAATCGTTCATCCTCGTACACCACGGCGGTCTTCGAAAAGGTTACCGTTGAGGCTAATTGTCGAATAGACCGACTGCGGATAATGTCTTGGACAGTTAAAATAATGCCTTCGGACCGGCACTGCGACAGTACCTGCAATGCAGAAATGGAGTCGCCACCAAGGAACAAAAAGTTCTTCTCCAACCCAGTCTTCTCCATGGGCAGATCCAATGCCTTCGACCAAATTCTTTGAAGTTTTTCTTCAGTGTCTGTACCTTTACTGTTTGTAACTTCCGAGTCACTTCCGGTTATCTTTTGATTGACCTCATCCGGCATTGTTTCAAGCCAACCTGTAATTCTTTTGCGATCCAACTTTCCACTAGGAAGCATAGGAATTTGTAGCAGTGAGACCCAGCTGGAAGGCACCATGAAAGGTTGGAGGTGATTGCGAAGATAGTCCTGAATTCTCTCGACGTGGGGGGCCGCTACCTCTTGCGCGACTACACCAAGGTCATCGTACGACGTGCTCGTTTTCATGTTCTCTTGGAATGAAAGGACAGCGACGAGACGCTTCTTGAAATGGCCGGACGCCGGTATGAGGGCAAGAGCATGTTTTACCGCTGAATCGTGACGAAGATGATGCTCGATTTCGCCGAGCTCCAGCCGCTGTCCATTGAGTTTCGTCTGATTATCCTTTCTGCCTGAATAGAGGAAAGATCCATCTTCGGTATATCGGACAAGATCTCCAGTCTTATAGATCTTTTCGTAGGATCGAGACTGAGGTATCTGGAATCTTTTCAGCCAAGATGGGCTTGGGATGAAAGCTTGTTCGGTTTTAATCCTTTCCTTCAAGTAGCCGCTGGCCAGAATCGGGCCATTGACCACAAGCTCGCCGACCGCACCGACAGGGACCAACTCATCATGATTATCACGATTCACAATGAAGCAACGACTTCCAACTGCTTTCCCTATGCTCGAAAACTGGGATGTTGGAGTCACGTGGCCTTGCACCGTAGCGACTACTGCTGTCTCGCTTGGCCCATAGGCATTGACAAGGCGCGTTCTGCCAGCCCAAGTGAGGACGTCGCTTTGCGACATAGCTTCGCCACCTAACGCCAGGATCTTCAGCCCAGGCACCTTTGATGGAGATAAGAGTTTGGCAAAAGAAGGAGTCAAGAGAGACCAATTAACGTCAAGCTCATTGATCCCTTTTGCGACGTCATCGAGACGAGTCTTATCGTCTGGAATACAGACGCACCCGCCTAAGAGGAGGGTGGAAAGGATCTCCATGACCGAGGCGTCGAACGTGTAAGACGCAAATTGAAGTACCCTAGATGTTGAGCACATCCCCATTGCAGGTCCGTGAGCGAGAGCACCACTTGAGAATGCTGTGTGTGACACTAAAGTGCCTTTGGGCTTACCAGTCGAACCGCTTGTGAATATAATGTAGGCGATATCGTCGCCCGCAGAGCGTGGAAGCGGCTTAGAGCTCTGAGAACAATCCATGACCGTCTCGCGATCTACAACCACAGTTCTGGCCCCAAGTGCGTAGCACACCTCCATGTACTTGGGAGAGCAAAGAATGTGAGTAGCATCAGCGTCTTGGACAATGCCTTGAAGGCGGGCTTTTGGGGCCGCACCATCGATTGGTACAAAGGCAGCTCCGACTTTCATGATCGCCAACATTGAGATCACCACCAGTGCCGTTTTTTCGAAGCAGATTGGTACATAGCTCTGGTGGCCTATGCCGAGGTCGAGTAGGTGGTGGGCGAAAGCTGTGGCGACCAGATCTAGCTCTCGGTATGTAAATTGACCGTCCCATGCATGAATGGCCGGAGTTGATAGCGGAAGGCTTTCAGCTTCATCATGGACGATGTCGTGAACACACTTTTCAACGTGCATCGGTGCTTTATTATTCCAGTCCTTTATGGTTGCCTCGTCTTCGGCGAGTAGCGTCCGCATTTCACGTAATTGAGCCGATTCTGAATCCATTGCCGCCAGCTGCGTCAAGGCACATTCGAAGTATTTCAGTAGTCTCTCCACCTGCCACTGAGAGATACACTGCGGGTCATAATGAGCATCAAGCTCAATCTCCGTGGCGTGAACATCAAACGCCACTGTGAGTCCGTAGGTAAAGAAACCAGCTCCTGAGCCTGCAGCCTCCTCCACCTCGAAAAGATCGCTAGTGTCCGGAACCTCGTTATTGATCGAGATCAAATTCTGAAACTCGCAGGCATTATTGGTGTCATCGTCGATTCGCTTGATCCTTAGAAGGCCCATGTGCTGATATGGTAAGGCTTCCGCAAATTCTTCTTGGAATCGCTTTAGATAGTTGCCCACTTTAAGATCACGTCCAGCCTGGACTCGGATTGGAACAATTGCAAAGGCTGGACCAGTCATGTCCGAGATACCTGGAAGTGGAGTATCGCGGCCGGAGAAGATTTCACCGAAGACCACATCGTCCGAGTTAGAATAGGCTGAGATGGTGAATCCCCATGCGGCTCGCACCAGCATAGGCATTGTGATCTCAGCTCCCGGCTTCCGAGAGATTGGCATGAATCTTAAGAAACGACCCGTGGCGCTTGGCTGATAAGTAGGCTTCGGCAGCGCTGGATATTGGGGTGACGCGGATCTGGCCAGTCTGGCTTGCCAGAAAGTCGAAGATTCAGCTTTGTTCTCGTTGAGAAGGAATCGAATGAACTGTGGATATAAGGCTCCCTTCTTGGGTGCTGCCGCTAGCGCCTTGGGACCTTCGTAATAATGCGTCCGAACTTTTTGCAAGATCAGGGGGATTGACCATCGATCATACAGTGCATGGTGAATGGTCCATACAAAGAAGAACTCGTCTTCCTGTCCCCTTACAATGGCATAATTGGATAGTCCACCACCACTGTGTGCTGATTGGAATTCCTTTGCATCGAATTTGTCGTTCAGACTAGCTGGCTCGGACCAAGCTATCGGTTTATCGACTACCGTCTGGAGGAAGCCAAGTGATTCGCTAAACACTATCCGAGTTCGCAAGATGTTCTCATCAGCCACAACAGCCTGCCAAGCCGCCTTGAAATTTTCAACGTTGACGCCTGACATTCGATATGTAGTCTGAGCAACATAGGCACCAGGCTTCTTGCTACTCAGTGCAATGAGGCCCTCCTGCATCGGGGTACAAGGGTAGATGTCCACGACTTTATTCTGCTCAACATTGCACAGGCGCGTGACTTCGCTAGTGACTTGGCTGACTGGTATCTTCGCAGGAAGGAGACCGAATGGCTTAGGCCCCGGCCGACTAGATTCCGAAGCAATGCTGTCCGAAACTTGGGCAGTGGCACACATTTCCGTTAAATTCCCGTTGCGGAATATATTAGCCACTGTGAGGCCAACACCTTTAGATCTCGCAGCCGTAACGAGACGGATTGCTGCGATGGAATCTCCCCCCATTCGGAAAAATTGCGAGTCCATCCCGATTGAGGCCGTCTCAAGATGAAGAAGAGTCTCCCATAATCCGGCCAAGATCTTTTCGACTTCAGAAGAAGGTGCTCGCCCACTGTTACCAGCAAGGCGGTACATAGCTACTTGATTCTCTGTCAACGACAGGGCAAGTGCTTTCAACTGTTTTCTATCCAGCTTTCCAGAGCTCGAAAGCGGCAGATTGGCCAGTGGCAGGTACATTGAGGGCACCATGTGCTTGGGGAGAGACTTAGTCAAAGCCGCCTCTAGATCCTTGAACGTGGTCTGCAGGATCGTAGACATGGGCAGCAAATTGCTTTCGCTGGTGGTAGCGGAGCCGTCTTTCTGAGGGCACGCGAAGAGAGCCAACATTTTCACATTACCGGGCGCAACCAATTCCACCCCAAATTGCCATTCGGGGGGAAGTCGGTTTCGAATATGATACTCGATCTCACCCAATTCAATCCTTTGGCCATGAAGCTTGACCTGATGATCCTTTCGGCCGGCATAATCCATCATGCCGTCGGAGTTGTATCGCACAAGATCACCGGTCTTATACATACGTCGAGGACCGTGGTTCTTCTCAAGCTTGGGCTCGTAGTCGTGGGCCCACTCTGGATCTTCGATGAAAGCCTTGACGGTCTTTTCTTTGTCATTGAGATATCCTCTTGCGAGGATAGGACCTTCGATGAGCAGTTCACCTTCACAACCAACAGGCACCAAGCGGCTATGATTGTTGGGATCGACGATCCACGACACACTGCCAACTGATTGTCCAATACTAGTCGGATCGCTGTCTTTATGAAGATTGGTTCTGTATGTCGAGTTGATAGAGCATTCGCAAGGCCCATATTGATTGTAGATAATGACCTCATCACCCCAGACATTTAGCACGGCTTTGGTCAAGGCCTCACCACCAAGTGACATGAACTTGATGCCACGCATTTCTGCAGGATTCAAGTACGTCGCCACTGTAGGAGTCAAGTCCATAAAGTTTGCTCTAAGCTTGTTCACAGCGCCAGCCACATCATTCATCCGGTCATGGTCTGAAGGCACGCAGACAGTACCGCCTCGCATCAGAGTGGTGAAAGTCTCCTCGAGAGAATTGTCGAATGTGTAACTCGCGTACTGCAAGGCTCGAGTCGTCTCATCAAAACCCATTACAGAGCCATGTGCATCCGCGCTCGTGACAAGTGCAGAGTGCTCCAATACGACACCTTTGGGCTTACCAGTGCTTCCACTCGTGTAAATAGTACAACAGGGATTATAATATTCCGCAGACTTCACAGCTGTGTTTTCGAGGACCTGTAGTTGATTGAGAAATGCTGCGTCGACCGAGACAACATGAAGGCCCATTCCGGAGAACAGGGCATTGTAGCAGGGCGAAGTCAGAATGACCTCCGCCTTTGTATCTTGTATACGCATCTCAAGTGCTGATGTGGGATGCATGGGATCCAAAGAGGCGAAAGCCCCTCCTGCTTTCAATACACCTAATTGAGTAACGGGAGTGTATGCAGACTTTTCACAGCAGAGACAGACGAAGGATTCAGCACCAACGCCTTGGGACCTGAGATATCCTGCAAGCTTTTCCGCGAGCAGATCAAGTTCAGCGTACGAAAGCGAAGCATCCCAGGCGCAGATAGCCTCTTTGCCCGGGTACCGCGCGACTTGCTCGCTGACAACCTCATGAACGGTCTTGCGTATTGTTGGAGGAACATTCTTATTCCAGCTCATGATCAGCTGTCTGTCCAATTCGCTGACGCCATTCAGCCGTCCGATTTCTTCCTCGGAATGCTCGATAATGTTTTCCAAGGCCTTGAAAAAGGTTTCAGCGACATTGGTAGCGTGACCCTCAGACAAACAGTCAGTCCAGTAGTCTAGATCAATTGCCGCGGCTTCTTCGGAGACTTCGATGTTGATTGAGACGTTGTACTCTGTAGGATCATAGTAAGGTTGGTGCTCCTCGAAAGAGATCTCATGATGCTCAGCCGCTGTCGCTGGTGGGAGTTTCCGGTATGACAAAGATGTGTTGAAGAGTGAGTCGCCAGAGAGTTTCAGAGCATGCAGAACTTCAGACAGGGCGGTCTGTCGATGGGACTGCGCATCTGAAAGATCCTTTTGCACTTGTTGCATCACAGATGTGAGAGGTGTATTCTGGGAGAGCTGCACGCGGCAAACGACCATGTTCACAAGGTAACCAATAAGATCTTCCACACCTGCGATTACTGGGTCTCTTGTAGACATCAGATACCCAAAGCACACGTCTCTAGATCCGGTATAGCATTGGAGAGTCAAGGCCCACGCGGTATGGAAGATGTTAGCCATGGTCACGCCGTGGATTTCGCTAAAGCTCTGAAGGTTTTCGAGTTGCTCGTAGTTGAAGTGCTGCGAACGGAGTTGTCGTTCTGTACGATCAGCATCTTTGAGTACAGGGAAGGTAGTAGGTTCGATGCCCGCAAGATGGGACTTCCAGTACCCGATACCTGTTTGGAGTTGTTGGGTTTGCAGGAAAGAAATGTAGCTACTGTACGCTGGCCCAGCTTCCTCAGGCAGCCGAGCTTCATAGGCAGACACAAGCTCTCTGTAGATGGTAGACATGGATTGACCGTCGATAAGGGTATGGCTGATTTCCAATTTGAAGAAGAATTTGCCTGTGTCTGTTTCACAAATACTGAATCGATGGGCCGGAGTCGCATCCTTCAATTCCATTTTCCCTTGTCGCTCAAAAGTGTGAGTAACGTCGTCTTCGCATGAGCATGTTAGGCGTTCGATGCTAGCGTTGACATTCCGCAAGATCAACTGGTCGTAGAGTGCATCAAGTTGACCTTGACTTTCAACGAACAAGGTACGGAGGGAAGCGTGTCGGTCTACAACGCTCTGCCATGCGTCCGCAAGTCGTCTGCTATCGATTCGACGCCCTTCAGCTGGTTTGACCTCATGCGTACCCTCAACAGCATAGAACCCTGCATCTCGTTTAGTACTAATCAAAAGACCCTGCTGTATCTGTGAGCATTTGTAAATGTCTTCAATGTTACCCAAGTCAATTCCAAGAGAGGGGATTTTCTCCAAGGTTAGTTTCTGAAGCCCAGCATAATCAATAGAGAGTAGGGGGAAATCGCTAAGGGTTGGGCTATACGACATTCGGGCGATCTCGGATGGCATTGAGCGGAGAGTGTCCTGGCATCCCGATATCCAAGCTTTTACCTTGTCGAGGTGACTCACACCTTTATTGAACGTGAAAGAATAGCGAAGTTTACCTTGAACAATCACAGCAGAAATCTCAAATAGTCCGAAGCGAGGGGTTTCATGGCCATAGTCTGCTTTGCCACCAGCAGCTCGAGCTTCGCCTGCCATCTCCTCAGCGGGCACAAGGAGAGCATCGGCTCGTTCGAGTTGCTGGTAAGTGCCCAGGTAATTGAACGTAATCTCAAGGGGCCAATGGGCTCGAAATCGCTTGGCACCTTTGGCCGTTAGTAGTCGGCTAGCGAAATATGGTCGGCCATTGCCCGAGACAGAGCGCCGATAGTCTTTGACGCAGCGCAGGGTATCAGCAAAGTCTTTCGAGTCCGCTGATGCAATGTACACCGGATAGATAGTTGTGAACCAGCCGATAGTCCGAGATAAGTCAATGGAGCTGTCCCATATCTCGCGTCCGTGGCCTTCGTTGAAGATCGCTGGAGAGGGTCGGTCAGGAAATGCTCGGGAAAAGGAATGAATCAACGCAGCAAGCAAAAGGTCGAGCGGCTCGGTTCGCATTGCATGGTGGCATTCAGACATTATGATAGTGGTTGTGGCTGTATCGAGTTCAAATCCTTCGCAGCTGGCGTTCCCGTAAGTATTGCCGCTCGATTTGATTCCCCAGTATTCAAAGCTTTGTGCTGGTATCTCGTTAGTTGGTAATACTGCATTTATGGGTGTCTTTTGCGCATGCTCATGTTGCAATTTACACCAAGCCTGAAAAGAAAGACTTGGTTCAGCCTCTGAGCCAGCTGTGGGATTGGTGAGGATTTCTTGCACCTCATCCAGGATGACCCGCCAAGAGACAAGATCAACCACGAGATGGTGAGCAGTCATGAAAAGCAATTGATTACCGCCTGGAATATCGAAAAGATCGACTGCGAACAATGGCCCATCTATTGGATCGAGCATGGATTGGCTTTTTGACATTGCGGGAACAGCATCATCTTTCGAGGCACATTGATGAGTACGGAAGGAATATGAGCCTACAACATCGGTGGTGATCCGCTGTTTCCATTCATCGTCCAACGTTGACAGGCGGAATCTTGCTCGTAGCATTGAATGGCGGTTTACGATAGTTTTTGCCGCCTGATGTACGATCGCAGGCTCCACCGGCTTTGTCAACTGCACGAAGAAGCTCTGGTTGAAATGACCTTTTTCACGCGGAAGCTCAAAGTACAAACTTTGAATTGGCGACAGATCAAAGTCCTCTTCGATCTTTTCATCGAATTTTGCATTCCTTTCAACTGTCTGCGCGAAGCTTGCAAGATGTGTAATGGATTTTGCGCTTAAAATATTCTGAACAGTGATGCCAATGCTGCGTTTCTTACAATGGTTCTGAACCATCATTGCAGATATTGAATCGCCTCCCATCTTCAGGAAAGATTGCTTCGTCAAGCTAATCTGATCGGGCTGAAGATTGAGCACATGACTCCAGATGAATCTCAAATGAGCTTCCAGCTCGGTTGCTGGCTTTTCGTTCTCAATGAGCTCAGTGGATCTAGCCCATCGGGAATATTCCTCGTCGCTGATTTCTTGAATACAGGCCACCACAGCCTTACGATCAAGTTTGCCGGACTTCAAAAGCGGAATAGATTCATAGACGAGCCAGACAGAAGGTATCATGAATGCAGGAAGTTGACTCGAGAGGTTTCCTCGAGCTGCATCAACAATAGGTCTCGCCTTGTCTTGATTTTTCCTATTCACGAGTTGCGGGCCTCCCGGGTGGCCGTTTGCCGGGATACTACCTTTCAACGAAATCGCTGCTACCAAACGCCTTGAGCAAAGCCCTGCGTTCGGCATTACGACAATACCTCGCTCAATGGAATGGCACGCTTGGAGATGGAGCTCAATCTCCCCCAACTCGATCCGTTGCCCGTGGTGTTTCACCTGCGTATCTTTTCTACCGATGAAATAAAGCATCCCATTTGATGTATGATAGCGGGCAAGATCTCCGGTCTTGTACATCCGTCGCTTCGTACCTTGATGGGTTTTTTGTTTGGTCCAAAGTGGATTCTCAATAAAGGCATTTCGCGTCCGTTCGACATCATTTAGGTATCCCCGAGCCAGCGTCGGCCCTTCTATCAACAATTCACCGATGCAGCCAGGGGGAAGCAGCCGGTCATGGTTCTCCGGGTCTACCAACCAAGTCTTCACGCCCATAGGGTAACCAATCAGCGCCGAATCCCCATAGAAAGGAACATCAGGATTCAGAGTCGCGGCAACAGAGCATTCAGCTGGGCCATATGCATTCATCAGCTTAATTTCAGTCCCTGAACATGATCTCATGTTTTCCCGGCTCATTGCTTCGCCCATGAGAAGCAGATGCCTCAGTCCTGGTAACTCAGTAGGGCGCAAGAAGTTGAGGACGGTCGGTGTCAGCTCAGCCCAATTGACACGCATTTGATTCAGAGCTTCGGAGAGGCCATTCAATCGAGAAGATTCGCTTGGTACACATACAGTAGCGCCAAGCATTAGGGGTGTCAAGTTTTCAAGTATGGATGCATCGAAAACATAGGATGCATATTGCAATACTCTAGAATCGGGATTCATAGAGAATTTTGATGTATGAGCCCTAGCGCTTGAGCAATATGCGCGGTGCTCGATGACTACGCCTTTTGGTTCGCCCGTGGATCCAGAAGTCCACAGAACGTAGGCAACGTCTGATGGGGTGGCCCGAGATACTCTGCTCACTAAGGCGTCAGAAAGACCCTCAAAAGTCTCGGCATCGAGTGGCAGGATTTCGCCTGCGACAGATGCCATAGTCTGAGAGTATTTCCGCGAACAGAGTAAGACTTTAGCCTCTAATCTTTGTGCGAGGCTTTCGAGGCGGGGAATTGGCTGGGAAGCGTCCAAGGGGCAGAAACCTGCTCCTGCCTCCATCACAGCTAGCATTGCTACCGATGCCCAGAATGACTTTTCGAAGCAAAGAGGAACAACGACACCAGGGCCAACCCCACGTTTCATCAATTTCTGTGCGAGATTCTCCACATATCTCCACAGGTTGCGATACGTAACGCTGCCATCCCATGCGCATATTGCTTCATTATTGGGCCTAGCCTGAACCTGTTCATGGATGAGGTCATTGAGGCACCGATCTACGGGTTCAAGAGGCGTCTGATTCCATTCGCTGAGCTGAGTTTCATTATCAGAGTTCAGAAAGTCTAGGCTCTTCAATGTCCTGTCCGGCGACAGAAGTAGCGTTGTCAAGACATGACTGAAAGTGCTAGTCAGGCTTTTAGCATAGCCTGACGACACATCAGAGCTCCATGAATGCAATGATAGTCTGAAAGTATCATCGATGAGCTCTATGTTTAGTGTGACATCTCCCTGCTGTCTCGGTCAGACTATTCCTACCAGTCCTACCTGTCAATAATTGTTCTCACAACGTACCTCTACATTCTTGGCTTGTGGCTTGGCGCCAAGTATTCCGGAAGATGCCGAGTCCGAGATATAAATTGTTGTGTTCACTGGATTCGAAGCGGACTTGGATGATTGAGCAGGATTGTTTGTCTCCCCAAGGCGACTAATGGTTTTTTCTGCTTCCTTCACGTATTTGGAGAGAAGCACCTCGTCGTCGAAAACCGTTCGGAGGAGCCGTGCGGTCGTATTCATTTTATCATGGTTGAATCGAAACGTTGCTTGCTCCTGACCTGTGTAGCACCGTAGAAGAAGCGCCCAGGCAATACACACCGCGCCATAGAATAGTGGTCTATCATCGTGATAGATCTCTCGGGCATTTCCTGCATTTTCGAGCTCGAGCTCGGTTATGATGGTTTCAGCAGACTCGCTGGCCTCACCATCCAGCAGAGGGAGCTTGCAAGTCTCAGTCTCTGACAGTGCTACGAAAGTGCAGTAAGAGACCTGATTGTTTTGTTCGGCCATTTCAATTAGGATGTAGGACTGTTTGGTGTGAGGGAAAGCGGACGAATGTTTGAGAATGGGAAGACTCAAGACAGCTTTCTCGGATTTTCGTGAGCACGATGAAATGGTGCTTACTTTGGGAGAATTTCTGGGATCGTAGGGAATCGGAAACGGGATGAATGCAGTACGGACGTTTCTCAGCTAGAGCTGTGATTCAATTGTCCGGAGACAAGACTCAGGGAAAACTCAAACTGCCGCATTCTCAATGAGGAAAGGATACTAAAGACGCCACACGAGGTGATCTCTGGTCAGTGGTCACCGTTGTGGTATTTTCTTCTGCCTGTCTGGAGCCGGTTCGTTGGGTCACGCCAGCCTCGTCGTGATGATCCGTCTCATCATCATCATTTCCGCTGGATCCCGCCAATCCCAAAACGACAGCCGATTGATGTGAAGCGCCACTACGAATCACCGTAATGGGCCACGACTGGAACAAGGCATTACTGCATATCTTCAGGGTCGATGCCTTTTAGTAAAGGGAAAAGTCCGCACAGGTTAGCGCTCCTTGTTTCACGAAAAAAATCTAAAAGGGAGATTGTAAGCGATGTTGCATAAACGGCGTCCTTACGGACAGGAACTGGAAAGCTGACCCTATTCCCAAAGGATCTGTATGGGTCGCCTTTTGTAAGCCGAGAATGGGACGATGGATGACCCATCGCTCGGATCGCTGCCGGGATGTTACATTGGTGCTGTAGAGCGCTGGGGGAAAGATTCAGCAGTACGCGCATTGAGTCGACGCTTAAATTTCGGAGCCTGCAGCACACGAGTCAAGTCACCTCGTTCTGATTGGAGAGAAACCCATCGTGGAAGGAAATCCATCCTTGTCCCTACATTTCCCATAACGTATAACGCAGCAATGCACGTCAAACCGGTTTGCGTACGCGATTTCGGGGGATTTGTCGTCCCCGTCTTTTACAATTTTGCATCAAGTCATCCGCACTAGACTTTCTCGAGCAGCACAGTAACCGTCGGGAAGAGGTTCGCAAACCTGATCAAGATGGTGATTTGTCGATTGAGCGGCCTTGAGCGGCCTTTAGCGGGGCCACCCTCCGCCACACCCTCGCATTAGCAGCTTGTTGGGCGGATAGAAAGGGGAACCAGATGAGAAGGTCCGGGGTCGGCGCGTTCCTGCCAAGTTCACCGCCAGCGCAGTTCAGCGCCAAACGCGAGATCCACGGCTGAAACATGGGCCAGAGTGGGTTAGGGCACATGGACCAGTATATCCTAAAGATGGATTAGGTATAGTTCTGCAAATCAACGTCTATCGTGGCTTACCATGAGGGTCCCTTTTTTAGGGTTAGCGTAGTAGCGTCGGCAGCTTCCTTGGCACGGCGCGCACGCTATGCGATCAGATCAGCCGCTCCTATCGTTACATCCGTCAACCGGATTTGGACCATTGCCACTTCAAATGAAAGGCCATTGTTGCAAGGCATCAGCGCCGCAGCATCAGTGGCTGCGGTGCTGATTCCGGAAGGTGTACGACGCGGGCCAATGCATTGAGCATTCGCTTGGTGAAAAAACAAGGCAACCGCCGTTGACGCTGTATGCCCAGTCTCGGGTGACTCGAAAAGACTATTGCGTGATTCCCGCTCCTGAGGCGACAATTTTGTAATAATTATTGCTGCTGAAAATACCGCGTTGTGGGAGTGTCATCTGCCAACCCATTTTTTTTTGATTCCCCGGTGGAAAATGCCACCGAGACGGTTTGGATGGACGCAGTGTCAATCGCACGCGGCGACTGACAGCTTCACGTGGGTGGAGCGTGGAGCGCACGAGTTCCGATTTCGTCAACGGCGGAGAAGTACCGAATTCGTATACGGTAATTCGCTTTGAACCGGATCACTGCATGGACCCAATTCCGCAATGGTGGAAAACCTTAGCCAGACCGTCGGGTCATATACTCTAGCGCCTTCCATGGCAGAACGCGCAGCTGGAAGTTCTGCAGGTTCACCTTCTCGCAGAACATATAACCCGTATGCGACTCTACAGTTCACGGTCCCACGCTGCCGGCATCAGCCCATAATTCTGTTGGACGTTCCGTCTTCGATTCGTCGATCTGCATCTTGAGAGGTACATTCCACACAAGCAAACATGGGAGCGCCTGGACCATGTCCGCGGATAGACGACACATTTGGGCCATACGCTGGCAAGTGTCGGGGTGGTTTCGACTTCACTTTGTTGTTCGAAGAGACAATCTTATCGATCCTTCCGCTGAGTCTGCTACTCTTAGTAACTCCTTTTCGGGTATCATATCTCATTAAACGGGATGTCAAAGTCAGACGGAGTCTGCTGTCGCCTTCGAAGCTGGTATGTCTGCCCTCCAGCCCCTGCATCATTTTGCATGGATTATTAGCGTCGATGGAGAAGCTCAGATTTCCCAGATCTTGTATGCAGTGTACGGGGTAGTCCAAGTCGTACTTCTGGGGCTATGGGCCAGGTCGTCTGCCACCAGAACCAGCGCCTCGATAGCAAACGCTGTCTTAAGGGTCATCGTTGCATGTGCCCTTGGAGTCTTGTCGTTTGTAGAGCACCAAAGGACCCTCCGGCCTTCATTGATTCTGAATTGTTGGTTGTTCGTGACTCTCCTTTTCGATATTGCCCAAGTAAGAACATTATGGCTGCAGAGCTATCAATCAGCGATTGCTGCCGCCACCACTGTCGCAGTCACAATCAAGGCCATCCTTGTTGTCGCGGAGGCTGTAGGGAAGAGAAACATCCTCCGGGACAAATGGAAAGCTACTCCACCGGAGTCGACCAGCGGCTTTTATAGTCAGGCATTCTTTGTATGGCTGAACCCTCTTTTCTTCCAGGGTTTCTCCAAGTCACTGGTCGTGGAAGAGCTTTTTGAGCTGGACAAACACCTCTCGTCCGAGTTCCTATACCCAAGAGTGAAATCAGCATGGGAGAAGCTCACAGCCAAGGCTCCTCATTCACTTCTGCTGCTGTATTTCGAAAAATTCAAGTGGGATTTCCTTTGCGCCGTTCCACCTCGCTTTGCCTACATCGCCTTCACGTTTTGTCAACCGTTTTTGATCACTCGAGCAATCAATCTTTCTCAGCAGCCCATCACCCAAGCCTCTAAAAATGTGGGCTATGGACTCATCGGTGCTTACATTCTCGTTTACGTTGGGATTGCAGTCACTATGGCTCAGTACCAGCATTGGACATATCGTTCGATCACCATGGCCAGAGGAGGCTTGATCTCGATGCTCTTCGCCAAAACGTCTTTACTAAAGCCAGATGATGTCGACCCATCAGCATCGCTGACCTTGATGAGCGCTGACATCGAACGAATTACCAATGGTTGGCAGACCATGCATGAGATCTGGGCGAACGTCATCGAAGTTAGCCTTGCAATCTATCTCCTTGAACGCCAATTGGGGGCAGCTTGTGCAATCCCAGTTGCTGTCGCCGTTGGTAAGTTTGACCTTGATACAGAAGTTATGATTGCGACTCTGACTAGTGCGTAGTATCGTTGCTGGGTTCCGTACTCATTCTAAAAATGATCATGCAGAGCCAAGCTCGCTGGCTCGAAGCAATCGAAAGGCGTATTAGTGCCACAACCACCATGCTAGGCTCAATGAAGCGTGTCAAAATGTGTGCGTTGACAGAAGTCTTCAATGAAAATCTTCATGGCTTGAGAGTGGAGGAGTTGCGCATCTCTGGAAAATTCCGAAGACTGCTGATAGCCAATATGTTTTTCTCATACGCCACTCAGCTGATCGCGCCAGTTTTGACCTTTGCTGTATTCTCGATCCTAGCACTGAGGACCAATGGCGAGAGCACCCTGACCATTAGCAAAGTATTCACGTCTCTGTCGCTTTTCGCATTGCTCTCCGAGCCTTTGGCCTCGCTGTTAATGGCCATGGCTCAATTTGCGGGCTCGGTGGGCTGTTTTGATCGTATCCAAGCCTTCTTAGAAAAGAGCGAACATGTCGATCATCGGCTCAAGCCTTTTCCAGATAGTTCCGAGAAAGATCAAAGCTCTCAGTCCAACGGCGGAAGCTCACAAACTGATGGTAGTGCGGCTGAGATCTTGCACTGGAACGAAAAGAAAGTTTTCCCCAGCGTGCTTGAGAAAGGCATTATTCCGTTCTCGAGCCCAGAAGGCGATGCGCTCTGCGTCCGGGATGCGAGCTTCGGCGTTGACAGCGAGAAAGAACCTCTAATCAAATCGATGAGCTTGAGCATCCCCAGAGCAAAATTCACAATGATCGTCGGTCCTGTAGGATGCGGGAAATCGGTGTTGCTCAGAGCGCTCCTTGGTGAAGTGCCTGCGCTTTCTGGCACGGTCCAGCTTTTTGCCGAGGATGTCTCCTACTGCGACCAATCCCCTTTCCACATGAATGGTACTGTTCGTGACAGCATCACGATGTTTGAAGGGCTCGATGATCGTTGGTACAATACGGTGGTCGAGGCGTGTGCTTTAGATGAGGATCTGCAACAATTACCGCTCGGGGACCAGACGCGAATCGGAAGCAAAGGGATCGCCCTAAGCGGAGGCCAGTGTCAACGGCTTGCCTTGGCTCGCGCCGCCTACGCCGGAAGGGATCTCTGCCTTCTCGACGATGTCTTCAGCGGACTCGACCTTGACACAGAGAATCGTGTGTTCCATAGCCTCCTCGGCTTGGATGGACTATTTCGCCGGCAGAGTGCGACTGTTGTCCTCGCTTCCTCTTCCGCGAGACGGCTGCCTTTTGCAGATCACATCGTTGTTCTTGATGAAAAAGGAAATGTTCTGGAGCAAGGAAGCTTCAAAGAGCTCAATGCCAGTGGTGGCTATATCTCCAACTTCGACTTGCCAGCGCCGGATTGGGGCTTTGAGCAAAAGGGAGCCAAGCTTGACCAACTTTTCTCGTCCCCGTCCAAGCACGTTCACGCCTCCGTGCCATTGAAAGATACGAAGGGCCTGAGTGAATCTGAACTCGACGCCAACAGGCGTACTGGGGACCTCTCTGTATATGGATATTACGTCAATACCGTGGGGCGATTCGCGGCACTCTGCTTTGTTACTGCCATGTGCGGCTATGTTTTTGCCATGTCCTTTCCACAAGTTTGGTTGGGCTGGTGGGCTGACGCAAATGCTATTCACCCAAACCAAAGACTAGGCTACTACCTTGGCATATACGCTCTGCTTGGGGTCGGAGGGTTGATATGTCTGATAGTCGGCTGCTGGGCATTGATTGTCGTCATGGTCCCGCAGGCGGGCGCAAAGTTCCATCGTAGGCTGCTTGATACCGTACTCGCAGCTCCAATGTCATTCTTCTCAACGACGGATACCGGTATCACGCTCAACAGGTTCTCGCAGGATCTGCAGCTCATCGATATGGATCTCCCCATATCGGCTTTGAATTTCTTCACGGCTGCCGTACTTTGTCTTGCCCAGATCATTCTCATCGGAGTCGCTTCGACATACGCTGCCATCTCTTTTCCGCTTTGGTTTGTGGCCTTGTACTTTATCCAAAAGTTCTACCTGCGAACATCAAGGCAGTTACGATTCCTTGATCTGGAGGCCAAAGCCCCATTGTATTCTCAATTCACGGAGATTCTGGGCGGCCTGATCACTGTGCGCGCTTTCGGGTGGCAGAATGATCTAGAGAGAAAGATAGGCCATTTGCTTGACTTGTCGCAAAGGCCGTTCTACCTTCTCTGGTCAGTCCAGCGATGGCTGCAGTTGGTATTGGATCTGCTTGTGGCTGCAGTGGCTGTTCTGTTGATGATTCTCGTAGCCGAGCTGCGAGGCACCCTTAGTGGAGTATCTGTGGGTATCGCTTTACTCAATGTCGTCCTATTTAGCCAGCACATCAAGCTAGTCATTCAGTACTGGACCATGTTAGAGACGCACATCGGAGCAGTCGCCCGCATTAAGAACTTCGCAGCCCGTACCGACCGCGAGATTTCGTCCAATGAAACCCGAACCCTTCCTCCGAATTGGCCGCCACAAGGTGGCATAGAGTTTAACTCCGTATACGCTGGTTATGATTCATCTCGAATGGTGTTGAAGAATTTGACAATGTCTATCCAAGCGGGTGAAAAAATCGGTATTTGCGGGCGAACCGGTAGCGGTAAGAGCTCACTTATCCTAGCCATCTTTGGCATGGTGGAAATTCATGGAGGCTCCATCAGCATCGATGGTGTCGACATCTCCAGTATCTCGCGCGAGGAGGTTCGCTCGAGAGTCATAGGGCTACCTCAGGATGTTTTCATGATCCATGGAACAGTGCGTCTGAACGTCGACCCATACAAGGGTTCTTCTGATGAAGCGATCATCGGTGCACTGGACAATGTGAGACTCTGGAGTGTGATCCGAGAGAAGGGGGGGCTAGATGCTAGTATCGACGCTGTCAGCCTTTCTCATGGTCAAAAGCAGCTTTTGTGCTTGGCGCAGGCCCTCCTTCGCCCGAGTTCAATCCTCATCCTTGACGAAGCAACAAGCAGGTAAGCCTGTACTTGGCTCACTTAATATGTAAGGGAAGAGCTAATCTTGTCTCAGTGTCGATGATATTACCGACGGGCTGATTCAAAGGATCATCCGCCAAAAGTTCGCGAAGCACACAATTCTCGCAGTCGCTCATAAACTAGACACGATCACAGATTTTGACAAAGTGGCTGTGCTAGACAATGGTACCCTTACGGAATTTGGTAGCCCACATGCATTGTTAGCGCAATCATCATCGGTGTTCCGCCAACTGTATAATAGCTCCGTTGCAGAAAATATTGATGAAGGCGTGATTAGAGATTCATGAAGGGAAACGGCCAAGTCATGAAACGTACATATACCAAAGGACATTGTCCATATCTAGATAGTGTAACTACTCAAAAGTGTTGATCATATCAAACCTGTTGATAAATTGGTTGCTGGATATTAAGTGTGAGGCATCCAACATATGAATATGGTGTATATTTGGATAGATCCGGGTTTGTTGTTGTAGATTGGCTCCTGGAAAGGTCCCGTCTCCCAACGCCGTTGACAAGTCTCAATTAAGGAAGAATTTGCATGATGGCCTGCCAAATCTAGCAGCCATACGATATCTCTTCGCGGCCACATCTTAGACGCAAGGTAGCCAGAGAGCGTGGGAGACCAAAGACGTTTTCAGGCTGCTTCACTCACAGTCCGTTGGACGGCCGCGAGATGAAGAGTGCGGGAATGGTCGGGCTATACGTAATTTCATCGGCCTTCCAACCGATGGTGGAAACCGATACCGGGGCGATCTGTGCATGAAATGAGCATCCAGCCTACGCTTGTAAGCTCTCGCGCGGTCCAAGCACAATGACGAGGCCAAAGCTATTGAACCCCGTACTCGTTTTGGACTTACATTGAAGCCGTGTTTGGTGGGGAAAGCCAATTCAGCAGCAGTGGTTTTATACTGAGGTGGTAGAGGAGTTGATCCGCCACAACACTCGGAGGGGTCTTATCTTGCTGAAGAACATTGGCGTCTGAGAGTTTGTAGTCCTCGCCTAGGAACGCGTACGCTGCAGAACGATGTCGGAGGGTCGATAGTTCGATCATGGTACTGGTAGTTGTGTCGGAGATGAAACTAGACGGATGCTTTTAATGAGATATGTTGTGTAGCTAGGACCAATTCGCACAAGATTATGCAGGGGCGAGTCTATCGCACCCATTCTGTCGCATGATTGATGGACGCATATGGGCAACCAGCAGTAGGAGCGCACAAGTCGCCCGTTGCCCGCGTTTTATCACGCAGGAGCACAGCGGGGAAGGAGATTCTGACGAATGAAAAGCTCTGCCAACTCTCAAGCGTGCCCCCCATTAAGGACTCGTAGGCCCATATCGGTATCGTCCAAGAGTTTGCGCATTATCTCTAGAGGCTAGAAGTGGAGTGGAAAGCTTTTCAGGCGAACAAAAATTGTCAGCTCTCGCATGAGACGCAATGCAATATGATGGCAGCACTAGACGAAAGCGGTTCAAACACTGCAAGCTTACGATCCTGGTTAGGCGACAGGCCCAGTAGGTCTGTCCGGCAGGCAAACGAACATACCATGTTTCTTGAGTAGAGATTTCACAGAGGATGCAGACGATAAGTTCAAGCAAGTCAGACTTGCCGGGTTGTCGTATCTATTTGAAAGGCCTTTTTGCGCTATAGATAGGGGCCTTTGGTACCGAGCGTTGCCGAGCCTCGGCCGTTGGCTAGCGCTCACGCCTCCCGTGACATCTCCGTTGTTCCACGCTAACACAGTTGGAACGTGGGGGTTTCCCTTTTGGGCCTCTCCCACTGAATCCCACACCTGCAGTCCACTGAAATCGTTGCGATAAAGGTCGCTGCCTCCTCTAGACTGGGCTCGCGCCATTGGATACAGTCATCTTCTAGACAAGTCTCCGGAACCCCACGTTGGGATATGACATTCTGCACAGAAGCACCATCGATCTAGAGGTTTGTCGAAGACTGCACATCTGGTGAGATCGGACTCCACGATTCGCCAGAGAAATGGACCCAAATACGAAGGACTGGCTAGCTGACAGGTTCAGCGTTACTATGATGGATCTTGCATGCTAGGATGGACTGGTAATTTCCTACGCAATGGCTGCTGGCGACGTTACTGCCTATCCCACAAAGAGATCTTACCCCACATAGGGCATAATTGATGCAAGTAGCTGCAATGCTGTGAGAACGGGGTCTCAAGCTATGAGTCACCATGATTTATCGAATTCGCCAGACAATTTCTGAATCCTTCTAGTTCCCTATAATGACAGCGATTGGGCTGGCAGCCCTGGTGACTCAGGCTGTTCCAAGTTTGCTTCGAATCTTCCGTGGTTTAGTACTCCTGTGATAAGCAATCAAAGAGTCCTGAGCAATGACCACCGGAACATATGTTCCTTCCTACCTATCACCTCAAACATGCAATTATCTTGTCTGAAGTGGGGCAACTGTCTTCCCTCTCGCCCGTTCTTCTGTCCGAGTTCTTCCGCTTCTCCATCAAAATCAATGGACCTGCAATAAGGACTTCTAATTCACTGGTAATGCTTTTCATAGAACTAGCCACCAGCCTGTTCAACTAATATTCCTCATCTACAGCCTCAGTATTTCCAAAGCCTAGTCGAGGTATGTCTTGTCCAAGCCAAGAAAGGGACCATCTAGGACAATGCCACTGTTGCAGGAAAGGGGAACTTGCGACCGTGGTAGTCTCAATGGCAACAGCTTTCCATACTCCTCGCCCGAAGCAGCGCTATTGTTCTCGCATTTCCCGAAGATCAGAAGGCAGATCCATATTTGTCATTCCTTCAAACCTGTAAGAGTCCAGTCTAATGCGAACATGAATTCATATAGGCTCATCTCAATGCTTTCACGAGCGTATCGAATTGAGTCAAGGAACCTAGGACCGAGCACAAAACTTGAGAGACTCTCTCCCGTAGCGGAGGGTTTGTCATGAGCCTTAGAAACAAGCCTACACTGTATGGGTGATCTAGGTCAGGGTATCATTGCTATAGTCCATTGCTCGCCCGAATCTTCTCCAAATACTTAACTTCATCGCCACTGCTCACAACTAGCCTTCTCATCTTGTATTCGATGAAATGCAGGCAGCAATCATGCAGACGCTCACCAAGAAGCATCTCATGACTGTCACAGCAACAGAAACAATGAGCTAGCCACTTTGCAGGTCTAATATCCTAGCACTGGGTTTAAAAATTGATGTTGTGGAACCCTAATTATTTACTACCTCATCAAGACTTGTGAGCCCGCTGACAATAGTGTCATTGATGGCGGGTTCCTCTGCTGATTGTCTGTCTAGATCGGAAAGGGAGACTCGTGCTTCAATGTTTTGCTATACTCAAATCTGTTCCTTACAAAGATTAGCTCTTCCGCAAACCCCTACGAGAAATTTATGCTGGGGAAATGGCAGCCTGAATATTCCAAGCGTAACAAGCAACTCCAATCCGGGACGCTACAAGCATCTGTATATCTCATTCAGCCACTGGCTTCATTGCGAAGCTGTGGAGTCGCATTGTTGGGCATCGGTATTTAACGTTCATTGCTGTAGCTGCTCGTATGTGCGACAGCCCGCATAGAAGGACCAAAAGCCGTACATATGCAGGGCCAAAGTAGCAGACTAATCAGGTCTCAATGCACACATTTTGTTCATGACGAAGTGCTGCATAAGTCCAAACAGAAAACGGCTACAGGCCAGACGAAAGCCTTATCGTAGATAAGCTACTTGTATAGCGGGCTATTGGATGAATTTTATCGTATCACTCACTTGTCCCCTTACTACATCAAATCCATTCTTGCATCAATCAGGATCAATCAAGTATTATTTTGACTGTCAGACTGATTTGATTCGCCCGCATCATCTGTAGGGTTAATTTTGTGGCGTATTATATGCCTTTTAGGCAGTGGGATGTTGGAATACGAGGAGAAGTTGAGGTCTCATAGGTGTGGAATTGATTGATTGAGTTGGTTACATAGAGAAGAAAGAGAAGTGTCAGGGGGATGCCAAGACGCTAACCGTATTAGGCAATCCACCAATAAAACCTGGTAGCATAAGGCTGAATTCCAACACTCCCACATTCAGTTATATGCAATTGACTAAATATCTCTTCTTAACTAACTAGTTTTTACACCTTAGTTAGACTAATCTAACGGAGAAACCTAGCGTATTTCTTATTAGTCAACGGCTTAGTCAGCCCATTAGCTACTATCTTATTAGTGGGAACCTACGAGAACTCCACTATTCCTAACTCTACCTAGTCTCTAACGAAGTACTACTAGATATCGATATACTTCGTCCTAGAGTGGAATCTAGGGTCTTTAGCTAGGGCTATTACTCCCTAGTTATCGGCCTTAATAATAACTAGATTAGTCGGTAGGCCGTAGCCTATATCTAGCTTACTAAATAGCCTAGTTAACTAAATAGCCTCCTTAGAGGCCTAGGTTTAGGCTATATACTCGGCCTCGTATAATAGTAATGCGATCGATTACTAACGCTTCGAGGTTTAGCTAATAGCTCTACTATAGAGTAAGAAGATATATACTCTACGTAATAAACGGGTAGCTATATTAGACCCCTAGTTAGTATCGGTAAAGGCCTTAAGGCTATCTCTTCTACCGTAGATAATACCTATATTAATCGTTCCTTTAAAGTAACGGAGTATTCGTTTAGCCGCTCCGAAATACTTCGTATTTAGATTATAGTTAAACTAGGATAGGATAGATATAGCGTAGTAAATATTAGCTCTTATCTGTATTATAGGATATATAAATAAACTAATTATACTCTAATACTCGTAAGTATTAGTAATTATAGCGACTCTAATAGATTCTTTATAGAACTCTATATTAGCTACTATTAGTGTAGTAACTAAGGTATAATCGGCTATCTTAAACCGAACTAATATCTTCCTAATATAGATGCTTTAAGTAATACGGACCGTCCTATTAGTCTAGTTACGTACTATCCCTATCCCGAGATATTAAGAGTATAGGCCTAGGTCGGTTATTTTATAAGCATTATTAAGAGCCTTCTTAAGTATTATAATATCTGTAGACCGACGTAGTCCAAAAATTAGTATATTATTAATATATACGCTCACGATGAGACGAGTTATTCGATTAACGAATATAGAGTAGTCGGATTCGGTATATTTGAATTCTTTTGTTAATAGGAAGTTATAGAGGGTAGAGTACTAGGCCCGAGGTAATTACTTAAGGCTATACTGCGCAATAAGTCGGGTTAGGTAGGTTTTAGCCATTTAATTACCCGACCTAATTTGGGGTAGGTAACCTATGTCTTAGCCCTAGGTGGGTCGAGTTATACTACGGGTTACCTATAGGTGAACCTATATTAACCCGGGTCTTCGCAGCCAATTAATATTATTATCTAAATATATCTAATTTTAGATAATTAGGGTAGATATATATAATAATTATTGTAATAACTACCTTATAAACTACTCTATTAACTACCTTATTAACTACCTTATAAACTACCCTATTAACCACCTTATTAACTACCTTATTAATTAACTAATTAACTATATTATTAACTATCTTATTAATCTACCGAGGTAGTTTATAAGGTAGTTAATTAACGAGGTAGTTAATAAGGTAGTTAATAAGGTAGTTAATTAACGAGGTAGTTAATAAGGTAGTTAATAGGGTAGTTTATAAGGTAGTTAATAAGATAGTTAATAAGGTAGTTAATAGGGTAGTTTATAAGGTAGTTAATGGGGTGGTTTATAAGGTAGTTAATTAACGAGGTAGTTAACAAGGTATTTAATTAATGAGGTGGTTAACGAGGTAGTTAACGAGGTGTTTAATTAATAAGGTAGTTAACGAGGTAGTTAACGAGGTGTTTAATTAATGAGGTAGTTAATAAGGTAGTTAATAGAGTGCATCGGCAAATCTCAAAAGTTTATGTTAAATCCGGATTTGCTAACTCCGGAAATACGGGTAAAATCGTGATTTTATCGCAATCAGCAAATGCGCGTACTAATATCACGATTTTAGCAGGTTTAGTAGGTTTAGCAGGTTTAGCAGGTTTCGCAAAATCACGAATTTTTAGCAAATCACGTGATTTTAAAAAGTTCGATTTTTTTCGATTTTTTTGATATTCATGATCGACCAAAACACTCGGGAAGGCTATAGGGGATGAACCACCAACACCACCTAAAATCAGACTCCAAATTCGGTCGATTCGGCCGATTCTCTCGCGGGCGTGGTGCCCGGGGTAGTGCCCGGGGTAGTGCTCGGGGTAATGCCTAGGGTTATGCGTATAGCGATGATAGTGGTGCGCTACACTATTGTCGTAAGGCCTTCGGGGGTTCGTACGGCCAAATTTTAGGGTTACTGTTCCCGGTGTTTCGGGTGTTAGCAACCCCGGGTTGCTAATATGGCTGAAAGCGTTGGACATGGGCGGAACGTGCGAAACGTGCTAAATCGTGCTAAAACCTAATTTTTCCGATAATATCTAAAAAAGCGTGCTAAAATAAACTTTTGAGATTTGCCGATGTGGTTTATAAGGTGGTTAATGGGGTAGTTTAGATATTATAATAATTATTGTAATAACTACCTTATAAACTACCCTATTAACTACCTTATAAACTACCTTATTAACTACCTTATTAAATACCTCGTTAACTACCTCGTTAA
>JAABUP010000382.1_pt1 | contig 94743 bp, 100 predicted proteins | sample 5559201 | NCBI WGS metagenome assembly JAABUP01 (sample SAMN10711887, study PRJNA513373) | rock metagenome | isolation source: Antarctica rocks | place: Antarctica | reverse complement strand
GGCTTAGCCTACGAAGGTTCGAACCCTTCACCCGCCACCACCTCGTGCGACGGCCCCTGACCTGCCTCCCGGCAGGCGGGGGTTTGCTTCGGGTGGTCGCCGATCCAGGTGGGTAGGAGTTGCGGGTGCAGACGCAGCCTGGGACAGTCGCCGGTCGATACCGCCTGATCGACCGGCTCGGTGCCGGGTCCATGGGCACCGTCTGGCGGGCCGAGGACGTGTCACTGGGCCGCGAGGTGGCCGTCAAGGAGGTCGTATTCCCTCCTGGCGTGAGCGACCGCGAGCGCGAGGTGCTGCGGGAGCGGACCCGCAGGGAGGCGCGGATGGCCGCGGGGCTGGACCACCCGAACGCCGTGACCGTCTACGACGTGGCTGAGGGTGACGACACGACGTACATCGTCATGGAGCTGGTGCCGGCGCGCACGTTGGCCGAGGTCGTGCGCGGGGACGGGCCGCTGTCCCCGGAACGCACCGCCGAGGTCGGCTTGGGCGTGCTCGGCGCCCTCGAGGCGGCCCACCGACGCGGGATCGTGCACCGGGACGTCAAACCGAGCAACGTGCTGCTGCGTACGGACGGCAGGGTGGTGCTCACCGACTTCGGCATCGCCCGGTCGATCCACGACACGAGCCTGACGACGACCGGAGCCCTGATCGGCTCACCGGCGTACATGTCCCCAGAGCGCGCCCGGGGCGAGGTCCCAGGACCGGCAACCGATCTCTGGTCGCTGGGGGCGACGCTGTTCACCGCGGTCGAGGGCCGCCCGCCGTTCGACCGGGGGGAGTCGCTGCCGACCCTGTCGGCCGTGCTCACCGAACCACACGCGCCGTTCGCCGCCGCCGGCCCGCTCGCACCGGTCTTGGACGGGTTGCTGGAGAAGGACCCGGCGCTGCGGCTGGACGCGGCCGCAACCCGGGACCAGCTCTCGCGGGTCGCCCAGACCCGTTCCGCCCCGACCGCAGCCTTCGCGGCGACCGCGGAGGACGCCGTAGCCGATACCACCACCGCCGTACCGCTGCGCGAGGTTCGCGAACAGACCCAGCGCGACAGGTCCCGGTCCAAGCGGCCGCTGCTGGTGCTTCTGGGGGTGGTGGCCGCCCTGGGCGTCGGCGCCGCAGCTGTGCTCGTGGGGCATAGCCGGCCCTCGAGTCCGGTCGCCGGGACCCGTCCGGCCGTGTCGACACCGTCGGCTCCGCCTGCTCCGGCGACTGCTGCGGCGCCCGTCCCGGCGCCCGCCGCCATCGCGCCGGCCGCGCCAGCACCGACGGCCAGCACAACATCCCCTGCCGCCACGGCGACTGCGGGCGCCCCTGCGGCCACGCCGGTGTCAGCGGTGGTACCGGCCGGCTGGCAGACCTACACCGGTCCCCAGGGCTGGACCCTGGCCCACCCGGCCGCGTGGCGGGTGAGCAGTTTCGATGGCCTGACGCAGCTGCGCGAGGACGCGACCGGCCGCACCCTGCGCATCGACACCACCGACATGCCCAAGAAAGACCCGGTCGCGGACTGGCGGAGCCAGGCCCGGTCCTTCTCGGCGAGCCACCCCGGGTACTCCCAGCTCTCGATCGCCCCGGCCAGCTACCGCGGGTACAACGCTGCCGACTGGGAGTTCACCTACCCGGCCGGAGGCACGACGCTGCACGTCCTGGACCGGGGCTTCGTCGTCAGCCCTAACCGGGCGTACGGCCTGTACTGGCAGACGCGCGACGGCGACTGGCAGGCAGCGCGCAGCACCTTCGACCAGATCGCGACCAGCTTCCAGCCGGGCTGAGCACTCCCGGATGGGCGACCGACTCAGCCGACGACCCGGACCGCCCCGGCGTAGTTCTGCTGGAAGTAGCCGGCCAGCGGGGCGACGCGCACCACGTCCCCCGAGTGCGGGGCGTGGATGATCTGACCGTTGCCGATGTACATCCCCATGTGACCGAGGTTGCTCTCGAAGAACACCAGATCACCGGGCTGCAGGTCACTCTCGGCGACATGCCGGCCGACGTTGAACTGGGCGCCGGTGTAGTGCGGCAGCGATACGCCGGCCGCACCGTAGGCGAACAACGTCAGTCCGGAGCAGTCGAAGGTGTCAGGGCCGGCGGCGCCGTACACGTAGGGCTTGCCGAGCTGGGCCAGGGCGGTCCGTACCGCGGTAGCCGCCGCGTCGCCGGTCGCACGCACGAGGGGCGCGGCCGACGAAACGGGCGGTGCGAGCTGAGGCTGCGCAGGTGCCGTGGGCTGAAGGGCTGCAACCTGAGCCGGCGCGACTTGAATCGGCGCCGTCGGCTGAGCCGGCGCCGTGGGCTGGGCGCGGAACGCCGCAAGGGAGGCGGCGTTCGCCCGCGCCTCCGCGGCTAGGGCGGCGGCCCGGGCCTGCGCGGCCTGGCGGGGAGCATCGTCTCTCGCGGCTTGCACCAGCTGCGCCTGCTTGACCTGCAGCTGCTGCAGGACGCCCTGGGCCTGCGCGGCGGACTGCTCGACGGACTGCTTGTCGGACTGCAGGTGCTGCAAGGTGGTGCGCGCCGCGTTCTGGGCGAGCTGGGCCTCGGACTGGGTTTGGGCCTGTCGGGCACGGGCCACCCGCAGGACATCGAGCACGTCCGACTGGTGCCGGGCCACGCGGTCCAGGCTGCCGAGGCGGTCCAGCAGCGTGCCTGGTCCCTGGTCGCTGGTCAGGACCGACATCCCGAAGCCGCCCGTTCCGGACTCATACACATGCGCTGCGAAGGTGCCCGCCTGGGAGCGCAGGCCCGCAACGGCGAGCTCGTCGCGGGCCACGGAGGCCGACGTCGTGGCGGCCCTGCGCTGGGCGGATGCCAGAGCGATCCGGCCGGCGTCGTACCGCTCTGCGGCGGCCTCGGCCTGGGTGTTGAGCCGGTTCAGCTCGACCTGCCCCGCCCTGATCTGCGCTGCGATGTCCGCGCTGGCTGGACTGGCCCAGCTGGCCGTCAGGGCGGCCGCCCCGAGAGTGACCGCGCTGATCGAGCGGATGGTTCGGCGGCGGGACAGGGGGCGCAACGGCACGCGGCAAGCCTTCCTTCCACACCGCCTACCGGATTAGCTGACGGGCTCGGGCCGGAGGATGGCCCTACGGGTCGGGCAGGGCACCCGGCATCGATTCGCCCCAGGAACGTCGCCCCAGGGATTGTTCCCAGGTGGAGCGTGGGTCCCCGGCTCGTGGCCGCAGGTGCGGCCGGTGACTCGGCGGTGCGTCGCGCACCGCCCACCCGGTGTGGACCGTCGTGCTCGACGCGGACGGAACCCTACCGGGGAACCGGCCCGTCCGGGAGCCGGTCGCCAAGCGGGGGCGCTGGAGGGTGGTCGCCTACGTCCCGTTTTAGGCTTGTGCTGACTGGCCGGGTCGGCGAGGCGCACAATGGGTAGGGATGAGAGAAGTGTTAACAAGGGGAAGAGGTTTCTGGTGATCCGCACGCCCGACAAGAAGCTGATCGCGGTCGCGATGACTGCGGGCCTGATCGGCCTTGCCACGGCGCCGGCCGTGGCCGACGTGATCGTTCCGCCGCTGCCGATCGGACCATCGTCTCAGGCTCCCTCGTCGGGTCCGCTGCCCGTTCCCGTCCCCGTTCCCGCGGTGCCGACCGTGCCCCGGCTGCCTGCCGTCCCCTCGCTGCCCAAGCTGCCGTCCCTGCCCCAGCTGCCGGCGTTGCCGGCGCCGCCGAAGCTGCCGGCCCTGCCCAAGCTGCCCGCCGCTGCCCTACCAAATGTACTCCCGCAGGCACCCGCGCGGCAGGCCGCTCCGGGCGTCGGCCAGCCTGGGGGACTGCCGTTCGGTCAGTTCCAGGATCATGTGCCGGCGGCGGCGCTGCAGCGTCTCGCGCCGCCCGCTGCCGGTCGGCAGCAGCTCGGGCCCGACATGCCGTACGACCAGACCGGCCGCAACACCACGGCGAACGGCGTGGACGTCGATGTGGCCACTCGGGCCTATGAGCTGGCGCTGCAGAAGGCCGGGCCGCACAGCACCAGCGGCCTGCCCGGACTGCTCGCCCTCGCCCTGGCGTTCGGCGGCGGAACGGCTGCGGTGCTGGTGTACCGGCGGCGTTCCTCTGGAGCTTCCGGGGCGAGCCCGGCCGGGGCCTGACGACACCGCTTGCCGTGTAGGCTCGGCGCGGTTCGCCGCCCCTTTAGCTCAGTCGGCAGAGCGTCTCCATGGTAAGGAGAAGGTCTACGGTTCGATTCCGTAAAGGGGCTCCAGCACCACGTTGGCGGTGTAGCTCAGTTGGCAGAGCAAGCGACTCATAATCGCTGTGTCACCGGTTCAAGTCCGGTCATCGCTACGCCCGCGTTAGACTTCCCCAACCCCCTTCCGCTGTAGAGAGCAGGCCCTTCCGCATGGCAGCCACCGATGTCCGCCCGAAGATCACGATGGCTTGCCAGGTGTGCAAGAACCGCAACTACATCACCAAGAAGAACCGGCGCAACGACCCGGATCGCATGGACCTGAAGAAGTTCTGCCCAACCTGCCGGCAGCACACCGATCACCGCGAGACGCGGTAACCCTGCTCGCTTTCTAAGGGGCCGAGCTAGGTTCCCGGCCTACCGTGCAGGAGCAGGAGCAGGAGCAGGAGCACCAGTGCCGGTCAACCGAGCGTTCATCGGCCGGGAGTACCCGACCTCGGCCCCGTACGAAGTTGGGCGCGAGCACATCCGACGCTTCGCCGAGGCGCTCGGGGACGTGCACCCCGCGTACCTCGACCCAAGTGCCGCCCAAGCACTGGGTCACCCCGACGTCGTTGCGCCACCGACCTTCTTGACGGTGCTCGGCTTCCGCTTCGCCAGTGAAGGGCCGATCGCCGACCCGGAGCTGGGCTTGGACTACTCCCTGGTCGTGCACGGCGAGCAGGGCTTCGAGCTGCACCGGCCGGTGTGCGCAGGCGACGTGCTGCACGCCGTGACCCGGGTCGAGCAGATCAAGGACGCCGGGCGCAACGAGCTGATCCTCACCGTGACGGAGGTACACGGCGCCGGCGGCGAGCCGGTCGCGACCCTTCGCTCGACCATTGTCAGCCGCGGCACTGCCGTCCGGGCCGCTGTCCCCAAGGAGTCCTGATGCCGAGCTACGACGACGTCGAGGTCGGGACCGCGGTACCCGCACAGAGCTTCCCGGTGCAGCGCGCCGACTTGGTGCGGTACTGCGGGGCGTCCGGGGACTTCAACGTCATCCACTGGAACGAGCGGGTTGCCCGGGCAGTCGGCCTGCCGGACGTGATCGCGCACGGCATGTTCACCATGGCCGAGGCCGCGCGGGTGGTGACCGACTGGACCGGCGACCCGGGCAGCGTGGTGTCGTACAAGGTCCGGTTCAGCCGGCCGGTCGTGGTGCCCGACGACGACCGGGGCGCGCTGCTAATCGTCAGCGGCACGGTGGAGGACAAGCTCGACGGCAACCGCGTGGTCGTCGGCCTCACCGCGATGGTCGGCGAGGACAAGGTGCTCGGCGGGGCCAAGGCCGTCGTCCGCCTCGCCTGAGGCAGGCTGGTCCCGTGTCCGTACTCCAACCGGCCCCTTCCCTGGCCCGCCGCAGCGAGCAGGTGCTGGAGCGCTTCGGCGACCGCGACGCGTTGTTGTTCGAGGGGACCTGGCACCGCAGCGGGGCGCTGGCGGGACGGGCCGCGCGGGCTGCTGCCGGCTTCGCCGGACTCGGCGTCCGGCCGGGGGACCGGGTCGTGGTGCTCATGGCCAACTGCCCCGAGGTCGGCGTCACCTACAGCGCGCTGTGGCGGGCGGGAGCGGTGCCCACCCCGGTGCTGTTCCTGCTGACCGAGGACGAGATCCGGCACGTGGTGCAAGACTCCGGCGCGGTGGCCCTGGTGACCACGCAGGAGTTCCTGCCCAAGGTGCAGGCCGCGGCGGCCGGCCTGCCGGTCGTCGTCGTGGGTGCGGGCGGGACCGTGTCGTTCGCCGAGTTGGAGAGCGGGGCTGAGCTCGCGCTCATCGACCGGGACGACGCCGACCTGGCGGCGCTGCTCTACACCGGTGGCACGACCGGCAGGTCTAAGGGCGTCGCGCTGACCCACGAGGGCCTGGGTGCGGCCGGCGAGGCGGCCGCCGCGGCTGCTCACAGGCCGGGGCGTACCCGCGGCCTGCTGCCCCTGCCGCTGGCCCACGCCTACGGCCTGCTGGTGACCGTCGGCGCTCTGCACGCCCGGGAACCTGGTACGGCGGTGCTCATGCGCTGGTTCGACCCGGCCCGCTGGGTGGCCCTGGTCGAGGAGCATCGGGTGCAGACCAGCGCGCTCGTACCCTCGATGCTGCAGATGCTGCTCGCCCAGCCCCTGGAGGAGCACGACCTGACCTGCCTCGAACGGGTCGGTAGCGGCGGTGCGCCGCTGGCGGTGGAGGTCGCGGCCGAGTTCGAGCGGCGGGTGCCGGGGTGCGAGGTCAGCGAGGGCTACGGGTGCACCGAGACCAGCGCGCTGATCAGCACCCAACCAGCTCAGCGCCGCCTGGGCTCGGTCGGCACGCCCGTACCCGGGGTCAAGGTGCGGATCGACGGCACGACCGGTCCCGGGCAGGACGGGGAGATCTGCGTGCGCGGACCGGTGCTCATGCAGGGCTACTGGAACAGCCCAGAGGCGACCGCCTTCGCCCTGCGTGCGGGTTGGCTGCACACCGGTGACGTCGGGCACCTCGACGACGACGGCTACCTCTACGTCGTCGACCGGATCAAGGACCTCATCATCCGGGGCGGCTTCAACGTCTACCCGCGCGACGTGGAGGACCTCCTGCTGTCCCACCCGCAGGTCCTCGGCGCCGCGGTGGTGGGCCGGCCCGACCCCAAGCTCGGCGAGGAGGTAGTCGCCTTCGTGCAGCTCGCGCCGGGCTCCCCGCTCACCCCCGAGCAGATCATCGCCTTCAGCCGCGAGCACCTCGGTGCCTACAAGTACCCGCGCGAGGTCCGCATCCTGGACGCGATCCCGCTGACCAGCGTCATGAAGACCGATCGCAAGGCCCTGAGGGCAAGCCTGCAGCCCTGACCACGGGTGATCGCCGTGCCCTCAGGTGTCCTTGGCCTCCGCCAGCAGGGCACCCATCCGTCGTACGCCCTTGTCCAGGTCGGCGTCGCCGAGCGCGTACGACAGCCGGAAAGCGCCCGGCGCCCCGAAGGCCTCGCCTGGTACGACGGCGACGCCGACCTCATCCAGCACCAGCTCGGCGAGTTCGGCGGAGGTGGTCGCAGTACGGCCGCGAATGCTGCGCCCGAGCACAGCCTCCACCGACGGGTAGCAGTAAAAGGCGCCCTGCGGCTCGGGGCAGACCACGCCCGGGATCTCGTTGAGCAACGACACCATGAGCCGGCGCCGGCGGTCGAACGCGGTGCGCATCTCGGCGACCGCGGACAGGTCGCCGGTCAGGGCTGCGACCGCAGCAACCTGCGCCACGTTGTTCACGTTGCTGGTGGCGTGTGACTGCAGGTTGGTCGCCGCCTTCACCACGTCGAGCGGCCCGATGAGCCAGCCCACCCGCCAGCCGGTCATCGCGTAGGTCTTGGCAACCCCGTTCACCACCACGCAGGTGTCGGCGAGCTCGGGTACCGCGACCGGCATGGAGACGTGCTCGGCCCCCCCGTACACCAGATGCTCGTAGATCTCGTCCGCGACGACCCAGATGCCGTGCTCGAGCGCCCACCGCCCAACCGCGCGGACCTCCTCCGGCGACGCGACGGCTCCCGTGGGGTTGGCCGGTGAGCACCACAGCAGCACCTTGGTGCGCTCGGTCCGGGCTGCCTCCAGCTGCTGGACGGTGACCCGGTAGCCCTGCTCGGCGCTGGTCAGGACCTCGACCGGGACCCCGCCGGCGAGCCGGATCGCCTCCGGGTAGGTCGTCCAGTACGGCGCCGGCAGCAGGACCTCGTCACCCGGGTCGAGCAGGGTCGCGAAGGCCTCGTACACCGCCTGCTTCCCGCCGTTCGTGATGAGCACCTGGGCGGGCTGGACGGCGTAGGAGGAGTCGCGGAGCGTCTTGTCGGCGACGGCCTGCTTGAGCTCGGGCAGTCCTCCGGCAGGGGTGTAGCGGTGGTTGCGGGGGTTCGAGCAGGCCGCAGCCGCTGCTGCCACGATGCCGGCAGGGGTGGGGAAGTCCGGCTCGCCGGCACCGAAACCGACGACGTCCTCGCCGGCGGCCTGCTTTGCCTTGGCCTTGGCGTCGACGGCCAGGGTGGCCGACTCGGCGATGCCGCCGATCCGGCGCGAGATGCGGGCTCGGGGCGACGTGGACGACGGCGAGGGGGAACTCATGAGTCCATGGTCCCAAGTCCCGCTCGGCTAGGTCCATCGGGTTGCCTGCTCGGGCCGGCGCCGCCGCGCGTGCTGGTTGAGGCTCGCGAGCGGCACGCCGTACACTGAGGGATCTGAGGCCCGACGCCTCCCCTCCGGCGCGCCCGCGCACCGGCCCGAAGCCGCGCCGGGCAGCGGAGGGGCGTAGCTCAATTGGCAGAGTCCCGGTCTCCAAAACCGGTTGTTGCAGGTTCAAGTCCTGTCGCCCCTGCACGCACCGCCCGCCGCACATTCAGCGCAACAACAGCCCGAGCACCGACGACGAGACGAGGACCCCGTGAGCGACAGCGCTGTCACGGCCGCCGCTGCCCGTGGTGACGGCTCGAAGCGGATCGAAAGCGCCCGGGGGCCGGGTCGGATCAGCCGGATCGGCGTATTCATCCGCCAGGTCATCGCTGAGCTGCGCAAGGTCATCTGGCCGACGCGCAAGGAGCTGATCACCTACACGACGGTCGTCATCGCCTTTGTCGTGGTCATGGTGTCGGTCGTGGCGTTGTTCGACTTCGTCTTCACCAAGGGCGTGCTCGCCGTCTTCGGCAAGTAGCCCAGCAGTTCTCCAGCACCCTGTCCAATCCACCAGCACCACGAAGCCGAGAGCAGGACGTGTCTGTGTCCGAGTACAGCCTCCAGCCCGATGGCGACCCGGCGGGTCCGCAGTCGGAGCAGGACGAGGCCGTGGCCAGCACGTCCGGATCCACCGTTCCTGCCACCGGCGCGGGTACCGGGGCGGCCGACCTGAACGAGCTCGGTCCCGGCGGGGCGGAGGACGGCGAGCCGTACGTCGCCGCTGACGCCGAACCGATCGAGGATCCCGCGGTCACCGAGGAGCCTGCGGTCACCGAGGACCCGGCCGTCGTGGAGGACCCGGCCGACGAGCTGCGGGAGGCGCTGGCCGGGCTGCCGGGCGACTGGTACGTCGTGCACTCCTACGCGGGCTATGAGAACAAGGTGAAGACCAACCTCGAGTCGCGGATCTCCAGCCTCAACATGGAGGACTTCATCTACCAGATCGAGGTGCCTACCGAGGAGGTCACCGAGGTCAAGGCCGGCAAGCGCCAGCAGGTGGTGCGCAAGAAGCTCCCCGGCTACCTGTTCGTACGGATGGACCTGACCGACGAGTCGTGGTCGGCCGTGCGCAACACTCCTGGCGTCACCGGGTTCGTCGGCCAGACCTCACGCCCGAGCCCGCTGACCGTCGACGAGGTCGTCAAGCAGCTGGCTCCGCCGAAGCAGAAGGTCGTCGTGGCCGTCAAGGCCCAGGAGTTCGAGATCGGCGAGTCCATCACCGTCACCGACGGGCCGTTTGCCACGCTGCCCGCCACGATCAACGAGATCAACCTCGACAGCCAGAAGCTCAAGGTCCTGGTGTCGATCTTCGGCCGCGAGACACCGGTCGAGCTGTCCTTCAACCAGGTCGCCAAGCTCTAGCTCCGGCTCCCGTCCCGACCTCACGACCCAGACACAGAGAGAACCGCACATGCCTCCCAAGAAGAAGAAGCTCGTCAGTGTCATCAAGCTCCAGATCAAGGCCGGCATCGCCACGCCGGCGCCGCCCGTCGGGCCCGCCCTGGGCCAGCACGGCGTGAACATCATGGAGTTCTGCAAGCAGTACAACGCCGCCACCGAGCCCCAGCGCGGGGACATCGTGCCCGTCGAGATCTCGGTGTACGAGGACCGCTCGTTCACCTTCATCACCAAGACCCCGCCGGCAGCGCGCATGATCCTCAAGGCGGCTGGCGTCGACAAAGGTTCGCCGACGCCGCACAAGACCAAGGTCGCGAGCATCAGTTCGGCCCAGGTCCGCGAGATCGCTACCACCAAGATGGACGATCTCAACGCCAACGACCTGGACGCCGCCGCGAAGATCATCGCCGGGACCGCTCGCCAGATGGGCATCACCGTCTCGGACTAGCGCGACCACGCCCACCCGTACCGACTGCACCTGTGGGAGGACGCCGAGAGCCGGCGCCCGTTCGCACCACGACCCCGAAGGGGACGAGCATGAAGCGCAGCAAGGCCTACCGCGCCGCAGCGGTCACCATCGACGCCGACAACGTCTACAGCCCGCTGGAGGCGATCCGGCTCGCCCGGACGACCAGCACCACGTCGTACGACGCAACGGTCGAGGTCGCGATGCGACTGGGCGTGGACCCCCGCAAGGCCGACCAGATGGTCCGCGGCACCGTCAACCTGCCGCACGGCACCGGCAAGACCGCCCGGGTCATCGTGTTTGCCACCGGGGACAAGGCCACCGAGGCGCTCGCGGCCGGCGCCGACGAGGTCGGGGCCGACGAACTCATCGACCGGGTGGCCAAGGGTTACCTGGACTTCGACGCCGCCGTCGCGACCCCGGACATGATGGGCAAGGTCGGCAAGATCGCCCGGGTGCTCGGTCCGCGTGGCCTCATGCCCAACCCCAAGACGGGCACGGTGACGCCGGACGTCACCAAGGCCGTCAGCGACATCAAGGGCGGCAAGGTCAACTTCCGGGTGGACAAGCAGGCCAACGTGCACCTGGTGATCGGCAAGGCTTCCTTCGAGGACAGCAAGCTCGTCGAGAATTACGGCGCGGTGCTCGACGAGATCGGCCGGGCGAAGCCGTCGGCCGCCAAGGGCAGGTACCTCAAGAAGATCACGATGACCACGACGATGGGCCCCGGCATCCAGGTCGACCCGAACCGGACCCGCAATCTGCTCGAGGACGGCTCCGACACCTGATCTAGGTCCTCGCCGCGGTGGAACCAGCTGATCAGCACCGAGGTGTCGATGGGCAACCTGGTCACTGGCGCGAGTCGCGATCATGGCGAACCAGGTCAGCCGCGTCGAACGTTCCGGACCGGCCAAAGCGTTGTTCTGACCCGGCGATCGCCGCGGCGACCTGGGCGGGGTCGCGACGGTCGAGTTCGCGTCGGGCCGCGGTCGCCAATAGCTCGCTGAGGCTTGTTGCCCGTCGCCGGGCTTCGGCGTCGAGCTCGGCGAGAAGCGCCTCCGGTAAGCAGACCATGACCTTGGACACACCGTGAGTATGACCGCGGGGCGCTGCCGAAAGATGATGCGTCAGCTGGCCGGTCACGCAGTCGGCGGCCGGAACGGCTGCTAGTGTCTGCCCAGCCCAAGACCGCTGGTCATCCCCTCGCTCGTCGCGGGGATCCAAGGCTCCGCTTCCCGGTGGACGTCCCGCGCAGGTGACACGGAAAGACCCCGGCGCGTCCGGGGCCCCTACACCCCGTGCGCTGCCTGCGCCGGGGTGTCTTTCGTTGCGGGCCAGCGTCCGTTCGAAAGGGGGCCCATGGCCACCGAGACCGATACCGCACCGGTGCACGCCCGCGCCACCGTCCGGCCTGACAAGGCCGACGCGGTCGCCGAGCTCACCGAGCACTTCCGCACCGCCGCTGCGGCGGTGCTTACCGAGTACCGCGGCCTCACCGTCAAGCAGATCTCGGACCTGCGGGTTGCGCTCGGCAGCGACACGACCTACTCGGTCGTGAAGAACACGCTGACCAAGCTGGCCGCCGGCAACGCCGGGCTCGCCCATCTCGAGCCCCTGCTCGAGGGGCCGATCGCGGTCGCGTTCGTCAACGGCGAGCCGGTCACGGCGGCGAAGGCGCTGCGCGACTACGCCCGTACGAATCCGGCGCTGGTCATCAAGGGCGGTGTTCTCGACGGGAAGCCGCTCACAGTCGAGGAGATCCGCAAGCTGGCCGACCTCGAATCACGCGAGGTCCTGCTGACCAAGATGGCCGGGGCCTTGAAGGGCTCGCTCAGCCAGGCCGTCTACCTGCTGGCCGCACCGCTGGCGCAGGCCGCCCGCGTGGTCGGCGCCCTGCAGGCCAAGGCCGAGGCCGACCCGTCAGTACTCGCCGCTGGCGCCGGTACGCCGGCCGCCGAGGTCGAGCAGGCCGAGCCGATCGAGCAGGACGAGCCGATCGCCGTGCCGCACCCCGGGGACGAGTCGGCGCCGGCCGGCGTGATCGGCCACGACAGCACCGGCACCGACAGCACGGGCACCGACAGCACGGGCACCGACAGCACGGGCACGGACAGCACGAGCACTGAAAGCACGCCAGCCTGACCGGCTCCGGCCGACCACCGCACCACGCGCATCACCTCACCTACCGCAACCGCATCGCCGGAGACCGGCACACACCCCCAAGGAGCCACCCATGGCCAAGCTCAGCACCGACGAGCTGCTCGAGCAGTTCAAGGAGATGACGCTGATCGAGCTCTCGGAGTTCGTGAAGCAGTTCGAGGACACCTTCGGCGTCACCGCAGCCGCCCCGGTGGCTGCGGCCGCAGCGCCTGCTGCCGGCGGTGCGGGCGCCGGTGAGGAGGCCGCGGCCGAGCAGGACGAGTTCGATGTGGTCCTCGAGGCCGCCGGCGACAAGAAGATCCAGGTCATCAAGGAGGTGCGCACCTTGACGAGCCTGGGGTTGAAGGAGGCCAAGGACCTCGTCGACGGTGCACCCAAGGCTGTCCTGGAGAAGGCCACCAAGGAGACCGCGGACAAGGCCAAGGCTGCCCTGGAGGCCGCCGGCGCCACCGTCACCATCAAGTAGCGCGTCCGCCGCACCGGCACCGGCGCCACCGGTGGAAGGGCGGCCCCGTATCTCAGGGCCGCCCTTCACCGTGGCCGGGCGCCATTGTGTGGGGGCGCCAGCGTCGCCGTCGCGCCGAACCGCCGCCTCCGGCGCAGATCCCCGGGGTCAGGGTGCCGGGGACCTGCGGAAGATCTTTCAGCGGCGGCGGCGAGCACGTTTCCGGTTCGCGGACCGGCCTGATGTCTGGAGCCAGCATGAGCTGGAGCTGTGACACGCAACTGTGACTGCTCTCACAGCGGTCCAGGCTTTTGTTACCGATGAGTCTGCCCCAAATCGGGCGAACCGGCGTATCCTCGAAAGACGCCATGTGAGTACGGTCACAGGTGCTTTGCTCGTCACCGTAGGTGGCGGGTAGGGGGACAGAAGGTCGGGCTGCCCGAGGGCCGACCACCGCGACGAAGCGAGTGGAGAGCGGCGTGGGCGTCGAGATCAAGACCGAGAACCTCACCAAGAGGTTCGGCAAGCAGACGATCTGGGAGAACGTCTCCCTGACGCTGCCCAAGGGCGAGATCTCGGTCCTGCTGGGCCCCTCCGGCACCGGCAAGTCGGTGTTCCTCAAGACCGTGATCGGGCTGCTCAAGCCCGAGAACGGCTCGGTGGTCATCGACGGCACCGACATCACCAAGGTGCGGGAGCGCGAGCTCTACGAGGTGCGCAAGCTGTTCGGGGTGCTGTTCCAGGACGGCGCGCTGTTCGGGTCGCAGAACCTCTACGACAACATTGCCTTCCCCTTGCGCGAGCACACCAAGAAGCCTGAGCGCGAGATCAAGGAGATCGTCTTCGACAAGCTGGAGATCGTCGGTCTGACCGGCACGGAGAAGAAGCTCCCAGGTGAGATCTCCGGCGGGATGCGCAAACGGGCGGGAATCGCCCGCGCTCTGGTCCTGGACCCGCAGATCCTGCTGTTCGACGAGCCGGACTCCGGGCTGGACCCGGTCCGGACGTCCTACCTCAACCAGCTGATCGTGGACCTGAACGCCCAGATCGCGGCAACAATCCTCATCGTCACCCACGACATCAACACCGCCCGTACCGTCCCGGACAACATCGGTCTGCTCTACCGCCGGCACCTGGCCATGTTCGGCCCGCGCGAGATGCTGCTGAGCAGCAACGAGCCGGTCGTGCGCCAGTTCCTCAACGCCCAGCGTGAGGGGCCGATCGGCATGGCGGAGGAGAAGGACGCCAGCGAGCTCGAGGCAGAGCAGGGCACCGAACTCGGCGCGCTGCCGCCGATCCCGATCCAGCTCCCCACGAGCAGTGGCGTCCTGCGCAAGACCCAGCGGGCACCTGGCGCGTGGTTGCGCGACAACGGCATCACGCCGCCCGCCGGCTCGTTCGCGGGCCTGGACGTCGACGTGCCCGGGCTGGAGCCGACCGAGCCGGATGCGGCCCAGGCCCGGGTCGCCGCGGCAGCTCGCGAGCAACTCGACGAGCAGGACGAGCACGACGGCGCCGATGACCAGGGAGCCCCGACCCGTACGCCACAGGCCGCCGGAGCGCGGGCGCGTTCTGAGGGCACCTGGGACCGAGGGCCCGCTCCCCGTCGTACGGGCAAGGTGGCGGTCGAGGATGGCGCGGCACCGGTGCGCGGCAGGATCGCTGCGGGAGCCGCCTCGATCACCCGGCGTCCGCGGAACGGGGGATAGGTGGCTGTCTCGGCCCTCGCGCCGGTCAAGGGCGCCGGCGACTTCTTCGCCCTGTGCCTCGATGTCCTGCGCGGATTGTTCAAGCGGCCGTTCCAGGGCGCGGAGTTCATCCAGCAGGCCTGGTTCATCGCCAGCGTCACGATCCTGCCGACGGCGTTGGTGTCCATCCCGTTCGGCGCTGTCCTGGCGCTGCAGATCGGCAACCTGACCAAACAGATCGGCGCCCAGTCCTTCACCGGTGCCGTGGCGGTGCTAGGTGTCGTGCGCGAGGCCAGTCCGATCGTGACCGCGCTGCTCATCGCCGGGGCTGGCGGCTCGGCTATCTGCGCCGACCTGGGCTCGCGCAAGATCCGCGAGGAGCTCGACGCGATGGAGGTGCTCGGGGTGAGCCCGCTCGCCCGCCTGGTCGTGCCCCGGGTGCTGGCCACCATGCTGGTCGCGTTCTTCCTCAACGGGATGGTGGCGGTCGTCGGCGTGGTCGGCGGCTACTTCTTCAACGTGATCCTGCAGGGCGGTACGCCCGGCGCCTACCTGGCGTCCTTCACCGCGCTGGCGCAGTTGCCCGACCTCTACGTCGGTGAGATCAAGGCCATCGTGTTCGGCGCGATCGCCGCGCTGGTGGCGGCGTACAAAGGCCTGAATGCCAAAGGCGGTCCGAAGGGCGTTGGGGACGCGGTGAACCAGAGCGTGGTCATCAGCTTCATGCTGCTGTTCCTCACCAACTTCCTGATCACTGCTGTGTACTTCCAGGTCGTTCCTCAGAAGGGAGGCTGACGTGGCCGTCTCCACCGGCAGCCCGCTGCCCCCCGCCTTGGGCGCTCCCGTGCGGGCGCTGAAGAAGGTCGGAAACACCGGCCTGAGCTTTTTGGACGACCTCGGCGCGCAGCTGAGCTTCTACGGCCGCTCGATCTTCTGGTCCTACCGGACCGTGACCCGGTACAAGAAAGAGGTCGTCCGGCTGCTCGCCGAGGTCTCGCTCGGGTCCGGGGCGCTGGCCCTGGTGGGCGGCACGATCGGCGTCATCGCGTTCCTGACGTTCTTCACCGGCACCGAGGTCGGCCTGCAGGGCTACGCCGCGCTCAACCAGCTCGGCACCTCAAACTTCACCGCGTTCCTGTCGGCCTACTTCAACACTCGCGAGATCGCCCCGCTGGTGGCAGGTCTGGCCCTGTCGGCCACCGTCGGGTGCGGCTTCACCGCACAACTGGGCGCGATGCGGATCTCGGAGGAGGTCGACGCCCTGGAAGTCATGGGCGTGCCGTCGCTGCCCTTCCTGGTCACCACCCGCATGATCGCCGGTTTTGTCGCCGTCACTCCGCTGTACGTCATCGGGCTGCTGTCGTCCTACTTCGCCGCCCGTACGATCACCACGGGCTTCTACGGGCAGTCGACCGGCACCTACGACCAGTACTTCCATCAGTACCTGCCGGCCGTGGACGTGCTCTACAGCTTCGTGAAGGTGTTGATTTTCGCCATCATCATCATCTTGATCCACTGCTACTACGGGTACTACGCCTCCGGCGGCCCAGCCGGCGTCGGCGTTGCCGTCGGACGCGCCGTGCGGACGGCGATCGTAGCCATCAACCTGGTCGACTTCTTCCTGAGCCTGGCTATCTGGGGTTCGACCACGACCGTGAAGATTGCCGGCTGATGGCCGCCCCCCGCCCCGGAAAGGGCTCCGCGCTCGTACGGCTTCGACTGACCGGCGTCGCCTTTCTGCTGGTCATCGCGAGCCTGGTCTATCTGACGGTGCTGCTCTACACCAAGGCGTTCACCCCGATCGTGAAGGTGGAGCTCAAGGCCGACCGGATCGGCAACCAGCTGTCCCCGCCGGCCGACGTAAAACTGCGTGGTGTCGTGGTAGGCGAGGTCCGTGCGGTGCACTCCACCGGTGACGGCTCGACCATCGACTTGGCGCTCAAGCCGGAGATGGTCAAGCTTATCCCGGCCAACATCCAGGCCCGGCTGCTGCCCAAGACGTTGTTCGGCGAGAAGTTCGTGGACCTGATCACGCCGCCGCAGCCGACCTCGAGCCACCTGCGCAGCAACGACGTCATCCCGCAGGACCACTCCTCGACGGCGATCGAGACCGAGCGGGTGCTGGACGACCTCATGCCGCTGTTGCAGAGCCTGAAGCCGAAGGAGCTGTCGGTGACGCTCAACGCGCTGTCCGGGGCCTTGCGCGGCCGGGGCGACTCGCTCGGCAAAAACTTTGTGCGCACCGACGCTTATCTCAAGCAGATCAACCCTGAGCTGCCGACGCTGCGCCAGGACATGCAGGGCCTCGCGGACTTCACCAACAACACTGCGGACGCCACCCCCGACCTGCTGCGGGTGCTCGACAACTTCTCGGCCAACAGCCGCAACCTGGTGCAGGAGAAGGCCTCGCTGGACTCCTTTTTGACCACCACGACCGGTTTCTCGGCCAGCGCCGACAGCCTGTTGCGGCAGGACCAGGACCGGTTCATCTCGCTGGCGTCCTCCAGCCTGCCGTCGCTGAACCTGTTCGCGGCCTACTCGCCGGAGTACCCCTGCCTGCTCAAGGGCCTCAGCGACTACGAGCCGATCGTCTCGCGAACCTTCGGCGGGCTGCAGCCGGGCCTGCACATCACGCTCGAGGTCACCAAGGACCAGGGAAGCTACGTGCCGAGCCAGGCACCGAAGTACGCCGAGACGCGCCAGCCGTACTGCGCAGGGCTGCCGACCCCGAAGATCCCCGCGCAGGACCAGAAGTTCGCCGACGGCTTCTCGAACGGCCCCGGGGCTGGAGGAGGAAAGTGAAGACCACCGCAGCACTGGTCAAGCTGATCGTCTTCATGGTGGTCACCTCGCTGCTGACGTTCACGCTGGCCGCGACTATCGGTAACTTCAGCCTCGGCAGCAGCACCACCTACCACGCCGCGTTCAGCGACGTGACCGGGCTGCTGCCGGGCAACGAGGTGCGCATCTCCGGGGTCAAGGTCGGAAAGGTCGGTGCGATCACCCTCAAGGGCAAGCTCGCCGACGTCGTCCTCACTCTGGACGGCGACCGGAAGATCGCCGACAGCTCGATCCTGCGTCTGCGCTACCGCAACCTGGTCGGCGAGCGCTACATCGCGATCAGCGAGGGACCGGGTTCGACCACCTCCCGGATCGCCGGCTCGACCGTGCCGCTGGACCACACGCGTAATGCGCTGGACCTGACCGTGCTGTTCAACGGCTTCAAGCCGCTGTTCCAGGCGCTGGACCCCAAGTCGGTGAACGACGTCGCGTTCGAGGTCGTGCAGACCCTGCAGGGTGAGGGCGGCACGATCGATGATCTGCTCAAGCGCACCGCGTCGCTGACCACCACCCTGGCGAACAAGGACGCCGTGATCGGCCGGGTGATTGACAACTTGACGACGGTCCTGACAACGGTCGATGACCGGGACGTGCAGCTCAACGACCTGATCACGCAGCTGCAGCGGCTGGCCAAGGGCTTCGCCCAGGATCGGCAGTCCATCGGGCAGTCCATCCAGGGCATCAGCAGCCTGACCGATGCGACCGCGGGGCTGATCACCGACGTTCGGCCCGGGGTTCGCAACGACGTGGTCGACCTGGGACGGCTGGCCAAGAACTTGGACGACAACAAGGCCGTGGTCGATGGCGTGCTCCAGCGCCTGCCCGACAAGCTCAACCGGATCGTGTCCACCGCGACGTACAGCAGCTGGTTCAACTTCTATCTCTGCGGCATCGAGGTGCGGACGCAGACGCCCCTCGGCCCGGTCACCACGCCGCAGGTCGTCAACTCAGCTCCGAGGTGCAACGCGTGACGCCGTTTCGGGAGAAGAACAAGACCGTGATCGGGGCCATCGGCCTGGCCACGATCCTCACGCTGCTCTACACCTCGTTCAACACCGACAAGCTGCCCTTCATCGGTGCCGGTCCGATTTATAAGGCGGACTTCTCCGAGGGCGCCGGCGTCCAGAAAATGGACGAGGTCCGGGTCGCCGGCGTCAAGGTCGGCAAGGTCATCAAGATTGACCTGTCCGGCGACCACGTCGTGGTCCAGATGCGGGTCAAGGGTGCCACCCTCGGCAGACTCACCAGGGCCGAGATTCGGATCAAGACGGTGCTCGGCCGCAAGTACGTACAGCTCGATCCCGCCGGCGACGGCACGCTCGATCCGTCCAGCGAGATACCGGTGAGCCGTACGACCTCGCCGTTCGACATCGCGCCGGCCTTCCAGCAGCTTGCCGGAACGGTCGGGAACATCGACGGCGCCCAGCTCGGCAAGGCCTTCACCACGCTGGCCAACGACTTCCGCGACTCGCCGAAGGACGTGCGCGCCTCCCTCGACGGCCTCTCACGACTGTCGATGACGATCGCCTCCCGGGACGCGCAGCTCAAACGCCTGCTGGAGAAGGCGCGCGGGGTGACCCAGACCCTCGCCGCCCGCGACCAGGACCTGGTCAGCCTGCTCAAGGACAGCGACCTGATCTTCCAGGAGGTGCAGGCCCGCCGGGAGGCCATCCACCACCTGCTGGTGAGCACAACCGCGCTGTCCGAGCAGCTGGTCGCCCTCGTGCAGGAGAACATCGCGACCCTCGCGCCCGCCCTGCACAGCCTGCGCAGTGTCGTAACCGTGCTCCGCAACAACCAGGACAACCTGGACAAGAGCATCGCCCAGCTGGCGCCGTTCGTGCGCCTGTTCGCCAACAACCTGGGCAACGGCCGGTGGTTCGACACCTTTGTACAGAACGAGACCAGTCCAACGGGCTTTGGCCCCGGCAGCTTCGGGAAGCCGTGATGCGCCTTCGTCTGATCGGCCTGCTCGCCGTCCTCGCCGTTCTGGCCGGCACCTCCGGGTGTGGGCTGCTCGGCGGCAGCGGCACCAAGAAGCTGAGCGCCTCGTTCCCCCGTGCTATCGGCGTCTACGTCCACAGCGACGTCCGGATCCTGGGAGTGAAGATCGGGAAGGTCACCAAGATCACTCCGATCGGCCGCACCGTCAAGATCGACATGCAGTACGACGACACGTACAAGATCCCGGCCAACGCGCAGGCGGTCCTCGTGGCGCCGTCCATCGTCAGCGACCGCTACGTGCAGCTGACGCCGGTCTTCCGCGGCGGCCCGTTGCTGGCGGACGGAGCCGTCCTGAACACCGACCGCACCCAGGTGCCGGTCGAGCTGGACAAGATCTACTCCTCGCTCGACGGGCTGAACCAGGCGCTCGGCCCGGACGGGGCCAACAAGAACGGCGCCTTGTCGGACCTGCTCCACGTCAGCGCCCTGAACCTCAAGGGCAACGGCGCGGCGCTGCACGACACGCTGCACGGGCTGTCCCAGGCGATCAGCACCCTGTCGGACAACCGCACAGACCTGTTCGGGACGATCACGAACCTGCAGCAGTTCACTACAGTGCTCGCGCAGAACGACTCCACCGTGCGGGAGTTCAACGGCCGCCTGGCCGCGGTGGCCGCCCAGCTCAACGGCGAGCGGCTCGACCTCGCAACCGCCGTCAAGCAACTGTCGTTCGCGCTGGCGCAGGTCGCGACCTTTGTGAAAAGCAACAAGGTGGACCTGACCGGCAACATCAAGGACCTGGCATCGGTGACCTCGGTCCTGGTCAAGCAGAAGCGGGCGCTGAAGGAGTTCCTGGACACGGCGCCGACCGCGCTGTCCAATCTGCAACTGGCCTACAACCCCGGCTCGGGCACCCTGGACACCCGGGCCGACATGGGCAGCTCACCCTCTGTGAACTCGATCGTCTGTGGCGTCCTCAACGCGGCGGGTCAGGCGGCGGCCTGCAAGGCCATCAACGACGTACTCAAGAAGCTGCCGCCGGCGCCGTCATGCGATCCCAGCAAGGACCCGACGAAGTGCCTGCCGCCCGTGCAGTGCCCGCCAAAGCCCCTCCCGTGTCCGCAGAAGGCTGCTGTTGCTGGACCTGCGCGGGTGGACAGCAGCCTGACGCTGGGCGGACTCCTGGAGGCGAAATCATGAGCAGCACCTCCCACCTGCGTCGTACGGCAATGTGGGTCGGCCTGGCAATGGTCTGCACCCTGGTGCTGAGCGGCTGCGAGTTCAACGGGGCCGCGAGCTTCCCGCTGCCCGGCGGGATCGGCGGCGGGGGGTACAAGGTGAACATCGAGTTCACCGACGTGCTGGATCTGGTGCCGCAGTCGGCCGTAAAGGTCAACGACGTCACGGTCGGTTCGGTCACCGACATCAAGCTCACCGGCTTCACCGCCCGGGTCACCGTCAGCCTGCTCAAGAACGTCGTGCTGCCCGAGAACACCACCGCCGCCCTGCGTCAGACCAGCCTGCTCGGCGAGAAGTTCGTCAGCCTCGACCGGCCAACCGATGCCCAGGGCCGGCTGCGCGACGGCATGACGATCCCGTTGGCGCGTACGACGCGCAACTCCGACATCGAAGAGGTGCTGGGGGCGCTGTCGCTGGTCCTCAACGGCGGCAGCCTCGAGCAGATCCAGACCATCAACGTGGAGCTGACCAAGGCGCTCAAGGGCCGGGAGTCCCAGGTCAAGGACTTCCTCAAGCAGTTGAACGGCTTCGTCGGCGGCCTGGACGCGCAGAAGACCCAGATCATCGCCGCCCTCGACGGGCTCGACCGGTTGTCCGGCAAGCTCGCCGCCCAGCGGCAGGTACTTGCGACCGCGCTGCAGGACATCCCCAAGGGCGCTGCGGTCCTGGCCGACGAGCGGGCGCAGCTGACCAAGCTGCTCGCCGGCCTGAACCGGCTCGGCGGCGTCGCGACCCACGTCATCGCGGCCTCCAAGCAGAACACCGTCGCCGACCTGCAGGCGCTGCAGCCGATCCTGAGCCAGCTCGGGGCCGCCGGCAAGGACCTGCCGAACGCGCTGGAACTGCTGACGACCTACCCGTTCCCGCGCAGCATCGACAAGGGCATCAAGGGCGACTACGCGAACCTGTTCGTCACTGTGGACGCCTCCACCGACAACCTCGCCCTGATCACCAGCGGTGGAGTGCCGACCACGCTGCCCGGTAACCCGCTGAGCACCAACGCGCCGACGCTCCCTGGCCAGACGGCGCCAAAGGTCCCTGCCACGCCCGGTCTCCAGGTGCCCAAGGTGACCGGTCTCGGTGCCCACCCTGACGTGTCGTCGCTGTTCCTCGGAGGCCTGTCGTGATCACCCGCCAGACCAAGCTCCAGCTGCTCGTGTTCGCCGTGCTGGCGGTGGTCGGCCTGCTGTTCACCGGAGCGCGCTACGCCGGCCTGTCCACGCTGGTGCCCGGCCACGACAACGGCTACGTCGTCAACGCCGACTTCAGCGACTCGGGTGGCATCTTCAGCGGCGCAGAGGTCACCTTCCGAGGTGTCGTCGTCGGGAAGGTCGAGCAGCTCACCTTGCAGCCGGTGGGCGTCCGCGTCGCCATGCGCCTCAAGCCCGGGAGCAAGCTGTCCTCGCAGACCCGGGCGATGATCGCCAACCGGTCGGCTGTCGGCGAGCAATACATCGACCTGCTGCCTGAGGCCGACGGCGCGCCGTACCTGCACAAGGGGTCGGTCATCCCGCTGGCGATGACGAGCATCCCGATCCAGCCCACTCAGCTGCTGGTCAACCTCGACCGGCTGGTCAAGAGCGTCAACACCGGCGACGTCGGCATCGTCCTCGACGAGCTCGGTACCGCCTTCGAGGGTTCCGGTACGGACCTGCAGCGGCTCGTGGACGCCAGCGACGCCCTGACCATGGCCGCGACCCAGAACCTGCCGCAGACCATCAAGCTCATCCGCGACAGCCGTCCGGTCCTTGAAACCCAGCGCGCCGAGTCGGGGAACTTCAAGGCCTACAACCGCGACCTGGCCTCGCTCACCCAGCAGCTGCGGGCCAGCGACCCGGACTTCCGGTCGCTGTTCACCAACGGGACTAACAGCGCGCTGGCCACCACCGACCTGTTGGAAAGCAACCGGGCGGCGCTCCCGTCGCTGCTGGACAACCTGATCTCCACCGCACAGGTCCAGGACGCCCGCCTCTCCGCGACCCGCCAGATCCTGTCGACCTATCCCAACGTCATCGCCGGTGGCTTCACCGTCACCCCCGGCGACGGCACAGCGCACTTCGGTGCCGCCACCACGATGACCGCCCCTCCCTGCTCGCAGGGCTACGGGTCGACCCAGAGGCGGGACCCTGCCGACACCAGCGTGAAGCCGCCGAACATCAACGCCTACTGCTCGCTGCCCACGGGTTCGGCCAGCAGCGATCGCGGCGCCCAGAACGCCCCCCGGCCGGGTGGTATGCCTGCCTTCCCCCACGACACCAACGGTGCGTCGCCCGTGTCGCTGCTCGGCTCGAGCGCGAGTCAGGGCGACACCGCGCTGCTGGCCGACTTCAACCCGACCACTGGGCGCTCGCTCGGTACCGGTCAGCAATGGACGCTCGAGCACTGCGGTGTGTCGGACGCCCTGTTCAACGCAGCGTCCTGGCAGTGGCTCCTGGCGGACCCGCTGCGCACGTCGTGACGTCGCTGGTCCACCCGCCGGCACGGTCCTCGCTCGGCCTCACCGGTCGGCTGCGGACGTACGCCGTCCTGCTGGGCGTGCTCTGCCTGGCGCTGCTCGTCGCCTGTGTGGTGCTCGCGCTGCAGGTCCACTCGCGCAACACCGCACAGGACCAGTTGGACCAGGCGCGGGCCGAGGCCGTCGTCGCGGCGCGGCAGGAGATGCTCAACCTGGACGCGCTCAGCGCGGCCACCTATGACCGCGACCTCGCGCGCGTCCTGGCGGGCGCGACCGGCATGTTCAAGATGCAGGCCTCGACGAGCTTCTCGACGGCGGCGTTCAAGGCTCCCTACGTCGCCCGGAAGTCGGTGTCCACCGGCACCATCGTGTCGGCCGGCGTGGTGCGCGCCGACCGTGACACGGCGACTGTGCTCGTCGCCGACGACCGCCTGCTCAAGGACTCCACCCTGCGTACGGGGTCGGTGGCCAAGGCCCGCTGGCAGTTCGACATGGAAAAGCACGAGGGCCACTGGCTGCTGGCCAATCTGGAGCGGGTCCTGTGAGCGAGCCCGAGAACGGCCAGCAGGACCAGGCGGCCACGACCGGCGCCCTGGGCCCGACCCAGGATCGCGCCGGCGTCGCGCAGTCCGCGGGTCGTACCCGGTTCAGCGTCCGGCCGGTGCCGCACGAGGCAGTGCCGCAGGAGACGACCGCCCCCGCGCCCGTGGAGCCGGTCGAGCCGGCTGCCCCCGGCCTACCGCAGGAACGGGAACAGCGGCCGGCCGAGGCACTTCGGCAACCCGATGGACACCGGGGGTCCTACCGGATATACCCGGCCGTGGAAGAAGCCGGAGTCTCGCGTACGCGGCCCCGTCTGGTCCTGGCCGGGCTGGGCGCTCTGGCGCTCGTACTGGCGGTCCTCGCCGGCTTCCTGGTCCAGACACTGAACCGTTCGGGCGACCAGGAGGCCAAGCGACAGGCGGCGCTGGATGCGGCCCGGGACGACGTACGGGCCATTCTGGCCTACGACTACCGGCACCTGGACAAGGACTACGCGGCGGCCCGGGCTGTCATCACCGGGCCACTGCGCAAGGAGTACGACGCCACCGCGGCGACCAAGAAGATGAGCGATGACCGTGTGGCACTCAGGGCCAGCCTGGTCAGCGAGGTGCTCAACGCCGCGATCGAGACCAGCAGTGGCGACCGGGCCACCGCCCTGGTGTTCGTCAACCGCACCGTGCGCGGGACGGTCTTCGCCACGCCCCAGGTGACCCTGGACCGAATCGAGATGACCCTCGTTCGCCAGCACGGGAACTGGCTGGTCGAGAAGCTGCAGATGCGCTGACCCGGCCGGTTTCCCACAGCCGGCCGGCAGGGGCCTTGACGTCACGGCTGCGGGTCGCCAGTCTGTTCCAGGAGTGGCGGTCCGGGACGAACCACGCCTCGACACGAGGCCGGGTCCCCGCGTACACTCATTCTTTGCGCTGCCTTCCGTCATATACCTGCCCTGGCCAGATGCCTGGGGCGGCCGGTCGATCGCGCGCGAGGCTGACGTCGTCGGCAGCAGGCACTGCCCCGGAAGGACCCTCTCTTGGCCGCACCACGCCCCACTCCCCGCACGTCGTTCGCGAAGATCCGCGAGCCGCTCGAGGTGCCCAACCTGCTCGACCTGCAGGTCTCGTCCTTCGACTGGCTCGTCGGCAACGAGATCTGGCAGTCCCGGGTGAAGGAGGCGGTGGACGCCGGTCGCACCGACGTCTCCACGACCTCCGGCCTGGAGGAGATCTTCGAGGAGATCTCCCCGATCGAGGACTTCTCCGGCTCGATGTCGCTGTCGTTCCGCGACCACCGGTTCGAGCCAACCAAGTACTCCGTGGAGGAGTGCAAGGACAAGGACATGACCTATGCGGCTCCGCTGTTCGTGACCGCGGAGTTCACCAACAACACCACGGGTGAGATCAAGAGCCAGACCGTCTTCATGGGCGACTTCCCGGTGATGACCGGCAAGGGCACGTTCGTGATCAACGGCACTGAGCGGGTCGTTGTCTCGCAGTTGGTGCGCTCGCCCGGCGTGTACTTCGACAAGCAGATCGACAAGACCACCGACAAGGACACCTACTCCTGCAAGGTGATCCCGAGTCGCGGCGCGTGGCTGGAGTTCGAGGTCGACAAGCGTGACGCCGTCGGCGTACGGATCGACCGCAAGCGCAAGCAGCCGGTCACCGTGCTGCTCAAGGCCCTGGGCTGGGACGACGAGCGCATCCTGGAGCGCTACGGCGACTACGAGTCGATGCGCACCACGCTGGAGAAGGACCACACGACCGGTCAGGACGACGCCCTGATCGACATCTACCGCAAGCTGCGTCCCGGCGAGCCGCCGACCAAGGAGTCGGCGCAGACGCTGCTGGAGAACTTGTTCTTCAACGCCAAGCGCTACGACCTGGCCAAGGTCGGCCGCTACAAGGTCAACAAGAAGCTCGGTCTGACCCTGCCGATGGACCAGGGCGTGCTCACCGAGGACGACATCCTGTCCACCATCGACTACGTCGTGAAGCTGCACGCCGGTGAGCTCGGCTTCGAGGTCGATGACATCGACCACTTCGGCAACCGCCGCCTGCGCACTGTCGGCGAGCTGATCCAGAACCAGATCCGCCTGGGCCTGGCCCGGATGGAGCGCGTGGTGCGCGAGCGGATGACGACCCAGGACGTCGAGGCCATCACGCCGCAGACCCTGATCAACATCCGTCCCGTCGTGGCCTCCATCAAGGAGTTCTTCGGCACCTCGCAGCTCTCGCAGTTCATGGACCAGACCAACCCGCTGTCCGGACTCACCCACAAGCGCCGGCTGTCGGCGCTCGGCCCCGGTGGGCTCTCCCGCGAGCGCGCCGGCTTCGAGGTCCGCGACGTGCACCCGAGCCACTACGGCCGGATGTGCCCGATCGAGACGCCGGAAGGCCCGAACATCGGACTGATCGGCTCTTTGGCGACTTTCGCCCGCGTCAACTCCTTCGGGTTCGTTGAGACGCCGTACCGCAAGGTCGAGGCCGGGCGGGTCACCGACCAGGTCGACTACCTGACCGCGGACGAGGAGGACAAGCACGTCGTCGCGCAGGCCAACAGCCCGCTGGACCCGAAGGGCTCGTTCTCGGACTCCAAGGTGCTTGTGCGCAAGAAGGGCGGCGAGGTCGACTACATCGCGCCCGAGGGCGTGGACTACATGGACGTCTCACCGCGCCAGATCACCTCGGTGGCAACGGCCATGATCCCGTTCCTGGAGCACGACGACGCCAACCGCGCACTCATGGGGTCGAACATGATGCGCCAGGCCGTCCCGCTGCTGCGCAGCGAATCGCCGCTGGTCGGCACGGGCATGGAGTACCGCGCGGCCGTGGACGCCGGCGACGTGATCACGGCCGAGCAGGCCGGCGTCGTGGAGGAGCAGTCGGCGGACTACATCACCGTCATGCACGACGACGGGACCCGCCGGACCTACCGCCTGAACAAGTTCCGCCGCTCTAACCAGGGCACCTGCATCAACCAGAAGCCGATCGTGGCCGAGGGCGACCGGGTGGTGCAGGACCAGGTCATCGCCGACGGCCCCTGCACGCAGAACGGCGAGATGGCGCTGGGCAAGAACCTGCTCGTGGCCTTCATGCCGTGGGAGGGCCACAACTACGAGGACGCGATCATCTTGTCGCAGCGCCTCGTGCAGGACGACGTGCTCACCTCGATCCACATCGACGAGCACGAGGTCGACGCCCGCGACACCAAGCTCGGCGCCGAGGAGATCACGCGGGACATCCCGAACGTCTCCGAGGAGGTCCTCGCCGACCTGGACGACCGCGGGATCATCCGGATCGGCGCCGACGTCGGCCCCGGCGATGTCTTGGTCGGCAAGGTCACGCCCAAGGGCGAGACCGAGCTCACCCCGGAGGAGCGGCTGCTGCGCGCGATCTTCGGTGAGAAGGCCCGCGAGGTCCGCGACACCAGCCTCAAGGTCCCGCACGGCGAGTCCGGCAAGGTCATCGGCGTGCGCGTGTTCTCGCGCGAGGACGGCGACGAGCTGCCCCCGGGCGTGAACGAGCTGGTCCGGGTCTACGTCGCCCAGAAGCGCAAGATCAGCAACGGCGACAAGCTGGCCGGCCGGCACGGGAACAAGGGCGTCATCGCCAAGATCCTGCCGGTGGAGGACATGCCGTTCCTTGCTGACGGCACCAGCGTGGACGTGGTGCTCAACCCGCTGGGCGTACCCGGCCGGATGAACGTCGGCCAGGTCCTGGAGACCCACCTGGGCTGGATCGCCAAGTCCGGCTGGGAGGTCGAAGGCAACGAGCAGGCGTGGCAGCAGCGCCTGCACGACATCGGTGCGGCCTCGGCCGATCCGGGCACCAACACCGCGACGCCGGTCTTCGACGGTGCGCGTGAGGACGAGATCATCGGCCTGCTCGGCTCGACCCGGCCCAACCGCGATGGCGACCGGATGATCGGCGAGACCGGCAAGGCGCAGCTGTTCGACGGCCGCAGCGGCGAGCCCTACCCGGCGCCGGTGTCGGTGGGTTACATCTACATCCTGAAGCTGCTGCACCTGGTGGACGACAAGATCCACGCCCGCAGCACGGGCCCCTACTCGATGATCACGCAGCAGCCTCTGGGTGGTAAGGCCCAGTTCGGTGGCCAGCGGTTCGGCGAGATGGAGGTGTGGGCGATGCAGGCGTACGGCGCGGCGTACGCCCTCCAGGAGCTGCTCACCATCAAGAGCGACGATGTCCTGGGCCGGGTCAAGGTCTACGAGGCGATCGTCAAGGGCGAGAACATCCCCGAGCCCGGCATCCCGGAGTCCTTCAAGGTGCTCATCAAGGAGATGCAGTCGCTGTGCCTGAACGTCGAGGTGCTCTCCAGCGACGGCATGGCGATCGAGATGCGCGACACCGATGAGGATGTCTTCCGCGCCGCGGAGGAGCTCGGCATCGACCTGTCCCGCCGCGAGCCGAGCTCGGTCGAAGAGGTCTAACGGGCAACGGCGGGACCCAGCAGCGCAGCTGCTTCGTCCCGCCGACCCACTTGCTTGCTGTCCCCTGCACGTGAACAGAGAGAAGGCACCGTGCTCGACGTCAACTTCTTCGACGAGTTGCGCATCGGCCTCGCGACCGCGGACGACATCCGCCAGTGGTCGCACGGCGAGGTCAAGAAGCCCGAAACCATCAACTACCGCACCCTCAAGCCCGAGAAGGACGGCCTGTTCTGCGAGAAGATCTTCGGCCCGACCCGGGACTGGGAGTGCTACTGCGGCAAGTACAAGCGGGTCCGCTTCAAGGGGATCATCTGCGAGCGCTGCGGCGTCGAGGTCACCCGGGCCAAGGTGCGGCGTGAGCGGATGGGCCACATCGAGCTCGCCGCTCCTGTCACCCACATCTGGTACTTCAAGGGCGTCCCGTCCCGCCTGGGGTACCTGCTGGACCTGGCTCCCAAGGACCTCGAGAAGATCATCTACTTCGCGGCGTACCTGATCACGAAGGTCGACGTGGAGGCGCGGCACCGCGACCTGCCGACGCTCGAGGCGAGCATTTCGGTGGAGCGCAAGCGGATCGAGGACAAGCGCGACAACGACGCCGAGACCCGGCAGAAAAAGCTCGAGGACGACCTGGCGGCGCTGGAGGCCGAGGGCGCGAAGGGCGACGTGCGCCGCAAGGTGCGCGAGGGGGCCGAGCGCGAGCTGCGCCAGCTGCGCGACCGCGCCCAGCGCGAGCTGGACAAGCTCGAGGAGGTGCTGGACACCTTCCGCAAGCTCGAGCCCAAGCAGCTGGTCGTCGATGAGACGCTGTACCGCGAGATGCGGGACCGCTTCGGCGACTACTTCTCCGGCGGCATGGGCGCCGAGGCGTTGCAGCGCCTGCTGGAGGGCTTCGACCTCGAGGCCGAGGGCGAGTCGCTGCGTGAGACGATCCGCTCGGGCAAGGGCCAGAAGAAGGTCCGTGCGCTCAAGCGGCTCAAGGTCGTCGCGGCGTTCCTCAACACCCGCAACTCCCCGATGGGCATGGTCCTGGACTGCGTGCCGGTCATCCCGCCGGACCTGCGCCCGATGGTGCAGCTCGACGGTGGCCGGTTCGCCACCTCGGACCTCAACGACCTGTACCGCCGGGTTATCAACCGCAACAACCGGCTCAAGCGCCTGCTCGACCTCGGCGCGCCCGAGATCATCGTGAACAACGAGAAGCGGATGCTGCAGGAGGCCGTGGACGCACTGTTCGACAACGGCCGTCGCGGGCGTCCGGTCACCGGGCCCGGCAACCGGCCGTTGAAGTCGCTGTCGGACATGCTCAAGGGCAAGCAGGGCCGGTTCCGCCAGAACCTGCTCGGCAAGCGGGTGGACTACTCCGGGCGCTCGGTCATCGTCGTCGGGCCGCAGCTCAAGCTGCACCAGTGCGGCCTGCCCAAGCAGATGGCGCTGGAGCTGTTCAAGCCCTTTGTCATGAAGCGGCTGGTCGACCTCAACCACGCGCAGAATATCAAGAGCGCCAAGCGCATGGTCGAGCGGGCCCGTCCGGTCGTGTGGGACGTGCTCGAGGAGGTCATCACCGAGCACCCGGTGCTGCTGAACCGGGCGCCGACGCTGCACCGGCTCGGCATCCAGGCCTTCGAGCCGCAACTGGTCGAGGGCAAGGCCATCCAGATCCACCCGCTGGTCTGCACGGCGTTCAACGCCGACTTCGACGGCGACCAGATGGCCGTCCACCTGCCGCTGTCGGCTGAGGCGCAGGCCGAGGCGCGCATCCTGATGCTGAGCTCGAACAACATCTTGTCGCCGGCGAACGGCCGCCCGATCACCGCGCCGACGCAGGACATGGTGCTGGGCATCTACTACCTGACGACCCAGAAGGACGGGGCGACCGGTGAGGGCCGGGCGTTTTCCTCGCTCTCGGAGGCCGTCATGGCCTACGACGCCAAGGAGCTCGACTTGCAGGCGCGGATCACCCTGCGCCTCCGCGACGTCGTTCTGCCGGCGGGCCATGAGGTCGAGGACGCCAGCTCCGGGCTCCGGATCGAGACCACCCTGGGGCGGGCGCTGTTCAACGAGGCGCTCCCGGTGGACTACCCGTTCGTGGACCGCGAGGTCAGCAAGCGCGAGCTGGGCTCGATCGTCAACGACCTCGCCGAGCGCTACCCCAAGGTGCAGGTCGCCGCGTCGCTGGATGCGCTCAAGGAGACCGGCTTCCGCTGGGCCACCCGCTCAGGTGTGACGATCTCGATCGAGGACGTCGTCACGCCCCCGGGCAAGGCCGAGATCCTCGAGCGGTACGAGGGCGACGCGGAGAAGGTCGAGAAGCAGTACGCCCGCGGTGTGATCACCGTCGAGGAGCGCCGTCAGGAGCTCATCGAGATCTGGACCAAGGCGACTGCCGAAGTGGCTAAGGCCATGGAGGCGAACTTCCCCAAGGACAACCCGGTCTGGATGATGGTCCACTCCGGCGCCCGCGGGAACATGATGCAGGTGCGCCAGATCGCCGGCATGCGTGGCCTGGTGGCCAACCCCAAGGGCGAGATCATCCCGCGCCCGATCAAGACCAACTTCCGCGAAGGCCTCACCGTTCTGGAGTACTTCATCTCCACGCACGGCGCCCGCAAGGGCCTGGCGGACACCGCGCTGCGTACGGCCGACTCGGGCTACCTCACCCGGCGCCTGGTCGACGTCTCGCAGGACGTGATCATCCGTGAGGAGGACTGCGGCACCGAGCGGGGTGTGGTCATGCGCATCGGCAGCAAAAACGCCGAGGGCGTCCTGGTCAAGGACGGGCACGTCGAGACGAGCGTGTACGCCCGCACCCTGGCCGCCGACGTCGAGCAGGCCGGCGACGTGGTGCTCGCCGCCGGGGCCGACCTCGGTGACGTGAACATCTCGCGGCTGATCGGCGCCGGTGTCGAGGAGATCAAGGTCCGCTGCGTGCTGACCTGCGACTCCAAGGTCGGGACCTGCGCGGCCTGCTACGGCCGCTCGCTGGCCACCGGCAAGACCGTCGACGTCGGCGAGGCGGTCGGCATCATCGCCGCCCAGTCCATCGGCGAGCCCGGCACGCAGCTCACGATGCGTACCTTCCACACCGGCGGTGTCGCGGGCGACGACATCACCCAGGGCCTGCCCCGCGTGGTGGAGCTGTTCGAGGCCCGTACGCCCAAGGGAGTCGCGCCGATCGCCGAGGTCGCGGGACGGGTTCGGGTCGATGACACCGACAAGACCCGCAAGGTCATCGTCGTACCCGACGACGGCAGCGAGGAGATCGCCTACCCGGTCTCCAAGCGGGCCCGGCTGCGGATCCAGGACGGCGACCACGTCGAGGTCGGGGAGAAGCTGCACGAAGGTGCGGTCAACCCCAGCGAGGTGTTGCGGATCCTGGGCCCCCGGGCCGTGCAGCTGCACCTGGTGGCCGAGGTGCAGGAGGTCTACCGCTCGCAGGGCGTGTCGATCCACGACAAGCACATCGAGGTGATCATCCGCCAGATGCTCAAGCGGGTGAACGTCCTGGAGGCCGGCGGCACGGAGTTCCTGCCCGGCTCGCTCACCGAGCGGGCCGTGTTCGAGGCCGAGAACCGCCGTGTGGTGTCCGAGGGCGGCGAGCCGGCCTCCGGTCGTCCGGTCCTGATGGGGATCACCAAGGCCTCGCTGGCGACCGAGTCGTGGCTGTCGGCGGCCTCCTTCCAGGAGACGACCCGCGTGCTCACCGACGCGGCGATCCAAGCCAAGAGCGACTCGCTGCTGGGCCTGAAGGAGAACGTCATCATCGGCAAGCTCATCCCGGCGGGCACCGGCATCAGCCGCTACCGCAACATTCGGGTGGAGCCCACCGAGGAGGCCCGCGCACAGGTCTACTCGATGGCCGGCTACGACGACCCGGAGTTCACCTTCGGGACCGGAGGCGGCGCCGCCGTACCGCTGGATGAGTTCGACTACGGCCGGGACAGCTACCGCAGCTAGCCCGGACGCGTCTGCACGACGATCTTCACGACGAGGGCCGTCCCCACTGCGGGGGGCGGCCCTCGTGCCGTGCTGGCGGACAGGGGCGGCGGCAGGCTCGCCGGACCGTGTTGTGAAGATCGTCGTGCAGGACGGGGGTGCGGGATGCGCTCAGGGGCGCGGCCTCGCGCGCACGACGATCTTCACAAACGAGAGGCCGGATCGGGCCGGTCACCTGTCGACGGTGCGCGGGCCGCACGGCGTCCCCCCGCCGGCAGCTGCGCGCAGCTCGCCGTACGCCGAGGCCAGGCGCGGGAGCTGCCAGGAGGCGCTCCGCCCACTGGGGTTGGGCAGCAGCCACACCCGAGCCGGGCCGAGCAGCCGGTCCTGTACGCCGACCTGCGCATCGGGCTCCCCGGTCGCCAGCCGGTACGCGCCCAGCCCGAGGCAGGCGACGTACCGAGGGGCCCACCGTGCGGCGAGCTGTTCCAGGACCGGCAGCCCGGCCCGGAGCTCCGGCTCGCTCAGCTCGTCCGCCCGCGCGGTCGAGCGGGCGACCAGATTGGTGATGCCCAGCCCGGCGGCGATGATCTCGGTGGTCTCGGACGGGTGCAGGCGGCGGGGGGTCCAGCCGCTGGCGGCCAGCGTCGGCCACAGCCGGTTGCTCGGGTTCGCGAAGTGCAGGCCCACCGCGCCGGACCACAGCGAGGGGTTGATGCCGCAGAGCAGCACAGCCAGGCCGGGTGCGACCAGGTCGGGAACGACCTTGCCGTACGCCGCCTGCAGTCTCTCCGGGGAGGGTCGGGGCTCGGGCACGCGACCAACACCGCACGGCGCACGGCAGTCTCGGTTGGCCGGCCTGCGGAGAGGCGACGGCGCACTTTGACCCTCATGAGGCAGCCGGGTAGTGTCATCACTCGTGCCTGGGGCGACCCGGGTCGTCTCGCGCGGCTCGATGTCGCAGCGGGGCAGCAGCACCCCCCTCCGGCGGATCTGTCGCGGGCGGAGCGAGCCGGACGACACACCCGACCGCGTGGGGCGCTGCATCACCGCACAGCACCGATCAGCCCTTCCAGTACACGAGCAGGAGACGCGTTGCCCACGATCCAGCAGCTGGTCCGCAAGGGCCGGCAGGACAAGGTCAGCAAGACCAAGACGCCGGCCCTCCAGGGGAGCCCGCAGCGTCGTGGTGTCTGCACGCGTGTCTACACGACCACCCCGAAGAAGCCGAACTCCGCGCTGCGCAAGGTCGCTCGGGTGCGCCTGACCAGCGGGGTCGAGGTCACGGCCTACATCCCCGGCGTCGGGCACAACCTGCAGGAGCACTCCATCGTGCTCGTGCGCGGCGGCCGGGTGAAGGACCTGCCTGGCGTCCGGTACAAGATCATTCGTGGCTCGCTGGACACCCAGGGCGTCCGCAATCGCAAGCAGGCTCGCAGCCGTTACGGCGCGAAGAAGGAGAAGCGCTAGTGCCTCGCAAGGGTCCTGCCCCGAAGCACCCGGTCGTCACCGACCCGGTCTACGGCTCACCGCTGGTCACCAGTCTGATCAACAAGGTCCTGCTGAGCGGTAAGCGCTCCGTGGCCGAGAAGATCGTGTACGGCGCTCTCGAGGGTTGCCGCGACAAGAGCAGCGCCGATCCGGTCATCACGCTCAAGCGTGCCCTGGACAACGTCAAACCGACCATCGAGGTCAAGAGCCGTCGAGTCGGCGGGGCCACTTATCAGGTGCCGATCGAGGTCCGGGCCGGCCGGTCCAACACCCTCGCGTTGCGCTGGCTCATCCAGTACTCCCGCGGCCGGCGCGAGAAGACCATGACCGAGCGGCTGATGAACGAGCTGCTCGACGCCAGCAACGGCCTGGGCGCCAGCGTCAAGCGGCGCGAGGACACGCACAAGATGGCCGAGTCCAACAAGGCCTTCGCGCACTACCGCTGGTAACCCGCCGCCGGCCGCCCGCCCCCCCGTACGCCCGCACCAGACCAGGAAGAAGACCAGCAGCTGTGGCCAGCAACGACGTCCTCGCCAAGACCCGCAACATCGGGATCATGGCGCACATCGACGCGGGCAAGACGACGACCACCGAGCGCGTCCTGTACTACACCGGACGGGCGTACAAGATCGGTGAGGTGCACGACGGCGCCGCCACGATGGACTGGATGGCGCAGGAGCAGGAGCGCGGCATCACGATCACCTCCGCGGCCACGACCTGCCAATGGGACGGTCACCGGATCAACATCATCGACACCCCCGGCCACGTCGACTTCACCGTCGAGGTCGAGCGCTCGCTGCGCGTGCTCGACGGCGCCGTCGCGGTGTTCGACTCCGTTGCCGGGGTCGAGCCGCAGTCCGAGACGGTGTGGCGGCAGGCCGACAAGTACTCCGTCCCGCGCATCTGCTTCGTGAACAAGATGGACCGCACGGGCGCGAACTTCCCGCGCACCGTGGACATGATCATCAGTCGGCTGAACGCCGTGCCGCTGGTCCTGCAGCTGCCATGGGGGACCGAGGGCGGCTTCACCGGCGTCATCGACCTGGTGGCGATGAAGGGCCTGCTCTGGGCCAACGACGACAAGACCTCCAAGGGCGACAAGTACGACGTCGTGGAGATCCCGGCCGAGTACGCCGAGCAGGCCGCTGAAGGGCGTACCCGGCTCATCGAGACGCTGTCGGATCACGACGACGCCGTCATGGAGACCTACCTCGAGGGCGAGGAGCCGACCCAGGCCCAGGTCAAGGCCGGCATCCGGCGGGCGATCCTGGCCAGCACGACCGAGAAGACCGTAACCGCGGTGCTGTGCGGGTCGGCGTTCAAGAACAAGGGCGTCCAGCCCATGCTGGACGCGGTCGTGGACTACCTGCCCTCGCCGCTAGACGTCGGCGCGGTGACGGGCCACTCGGTCAAGGACGAGACGGTCGAGGAACTGCGCGCCCCGGAGTTCGACGCGCCGTTCGCCGCGCTCGCCTTCAAGATCCAGACCGACCCGCACGTCGGCAAGCTGACCTACATCCGGGTCTACTCCGGCACTCTGTCCAGCGGCCAGGCCGTCATCAACGCCACCAAGGACCGCAAGGAGAAGATCGGCCGGCTCATGCAGATGCACGCGAACTCGCGTGAGGACATCAGCGAGGTGCGTGCCGGCGACATCTGCGCCGTGATCGGCCTGAAGCAGACCACGACCGGCGACACGCTGTGCGACGCCAACGCCCCCGTGGTGCTGGAGTCCATGACCTTCCCGGCCCCGGTGATCTCGGTCGCCATCGAGCCCAAGACCAAGGTCGACCAGGAGAAGCTCGGCACCGCGATCCAGCGGTTGGCCGAGGAGGACCCGACGTTCAAGGTCGAGTCCGACGAGGAGACCGGCCAGACGATCATCTCGGGCATGGGCGAGCTCCACCTGGACATCCTGGTGGACCGCATGCGCCGCGAGTTCAAGGTCGAGGCCAACGTCGGCAAGCCCCAGGTCGCCTACCGCGAGAAGCTCCGTCGCAAGGTGGAGAAGCACTCGCTGAAGTACGCCAAGCAGTCCGGCGGCCGCGGGCAGTACGCCCACGTGGTCATCACGGTGGAGCCCAACACCGAGCCCGGGGGCGGCTACCTGTTCCAGAACTCCGTCAGCGGCGGACGCATCCCGAAGGAGTACATCCCCTCGGTGGACGCCGGGATCCAGGAGGCGCTGCAGTTCGGTGTCCTGGCCGGGTACCCGCTCGTGGATGTCAAGGTCACGCTGCTCGACGGCACCTACCACGACGTCGACTCCTCCGAGATGGCGTTCAAGATCTGCGGCTCGATGGCCATCAAGGAGGCCGCCCGCAAGGCCGACCCGGCCCTGATGGAGCCGATGATGAGCGTCGAGGTGGTCACGCCCGAGGAGAACATGGGCGACGTGATCGGCGACCTGAACTCCCGCCGCGGCATGATCCAGGCGATGGAGGAGCGCGGAGGAGCCCGCGTCGTCAAGGCCGTCGTCCCACTGAGCGAGATGTTCGGCTATGTCGGCGACCTGCGTAGCCGCTCCCAGGGCCGCGCCAGCTACTCCATGCAGTTCGACTCCTACGCCGAGGTCCCCGGCAATGTGGCGAAGGAGATCATCGCGAAGGTTCGGGGCGAGTAGCCCACCCGGACGACCCCGGCACGACGCCCACCGGCACCACGCCGTACGGCGACCACCGCACACAGGAGGACAGGCCTCATGGCCAAGGCGAAGTTCCAGCGCACCAAGCCGCACGTCAACATCGGCACGATCGGCCACATCGACCACGGCAAGACGACGCTGACCGCTGCGATCACCAAGGTGCTGCACGACGAGTTCCCCACGCTGAACGCCGCGTCGGCCTTCGACCAGATCGACAAGGCGCCCGAGGAGAAGGCGCGGGGCATCACGATCTCGATCGCGCACGTGGAGTACCAGACGGAGAACCGTCACTACGCCCACGTCGACTGCCCCGGACACGCCGACTACATCAAGAACATGATCACCGGTGCGGCGCAGATGGACGGTGCGATCCTCGTGGTCGCCGCCACCGACGGTCCGATGCCGCAGACCAAGGAGCACGTGCTGCTCGCCCGCCAGGTCGGCGTGCCCTACATCGTGGTGGCCCTCAACAAGGCCGACATGGTCGATGACGAGGAGATCCTGGAGCTCGTCGAGCTCGAGGTCCGGGAGCTGCTCAGCGAGTACGAGTTCCCGGGCGACGACCTGCCGGTCGTCCGCGTCTCGGCGCTCAAGGCACTCGAGGGCGACAAGGAGTGGAGCGCCAAGCTGCTGGAGCTGATGGCGGCGGTGGACACCGCGATCCCGGAGCCGGCGCGCGACACCGAGAAGCCGTTCCTCATGCCGATCGAAGACGTCTTCACGATCACTGGCCGCGGGACGGTCGTCACCGGGCGGATCGAGCGCGGCATCGTCAACGTCAACGAGACCGTCGAGATCGTCGGGATCAAGCAGAACGTCATGACGACCACGGTCACGGGCGTCGAGATGTTCCGCAAGCTGCTCGACTCCGGGATGGCGGGCGACAACGTCGGTCTGCTGATCCGCGGCATCAAGCGCGAGGAGGTCGAGCGCGGGCAGGTCGTCTGCAAGCCCAAGTCGATCACCCCGCACACCGAGTTCGAGGCGAACGTCTACATCTTGTCCAAGGACGAGGGTGGCCGGCACACGCCGTTCTTCAACAACTACCGGCCGCAGTTCTACTTCCGTACCACGGACGTGACCGGAGTCGTGGACCTGCCCGAGGGCACCGAGATGGTCATGCCCGGAGACAACACCGAGATGAAGGTGACCCTCATCCAGCCGATCGCGATGGAGGAGGGCCTGCGCTTCGCCATCCGCGAGGGCGGCCGCACCGTAGGCGCAGGTCGGGTCACCAAGATCCTGAAGTAGCCGCGCTGCAGCGGTCGGCCGCAAGGTGGACCGGCCGCTGCAGCACGCCAGCACCACCTCCGTACGACACGCGGCACCAGAAGATGAGGAACACAGCCACCATGGCGGGACAGAAGATCCGCATCAGGCTCAAGGCCTACGACCACGAGGTCATCGACAGCTCGGCGCGCAAGATCGTCGAGACGGTGACCCGTACGGGCGCCCAGGTCGCAGGTCCGGTGCCGCTGCCGACGGAGAAGAACGTCTACTGCGTCATCCGCTCGCCGCACAAGTACAAAGACAGCCGCGAGCACTTCGAGATGCGCACGCACAAGCGCCTCATCGACATCCTCGACCCCACGCCGAAAACCGTCGACTCGCTCATGCGGCTCGATCTGCCGGCTGGTGTCGACATCGAGATTAAGCTCTAGGGACGCGAGACGATGTCATCCAACCGCAGCATCCAGGGCGTCCTGGGTGAGAAGCTGGGCATGACCCAGGTCTTCGACGCGAACAACCGGATCGTTCCGGTGACCGTCGTGAAGGCCGGGCCGTGCGTGGTCACCCAGGTGCGCACCCCCGACAAGGACGGCTACTCCGCCGTACAGATCGCCTACGGCGCCGTCGACCCGCGCAAGGTCACCAAGCCTGAGGCCGGCCACTTCGCCAAGGCGGGCGTGCCGCCGCGCCGCTACCTGGTCGAGATCCGCACCGGTGACGCCGCGTCGTACTCGGTGGGTCAGGAGATCGGGCTCGACGTGCTCGGGGAGGTGGGCGAGTCGCCGCTCAAGGTCGATGTCGTCGGCACCAGCAAGGGCAAGGGCTACGCCGGCGTCATGAAGCGCCACAACTTCAAGGGCCTCGGCGCCGGTCACGGTGTTAAGCGTGCCCACCGCAAGCCGGGCTCCATCGGTGCCTGCGCGACTCCCGGCCGGGTGTTCAAGGGCACCCGGATGGCCGGCCGGATGGGCCACGTCCGCACCACCACGCAGAACCTGACCGTGCACGCCGTGGACGTCGAGAAGGGGCTGCTGCTCATCAAGGGCGCCGTCCCCGGTCCGACCCGCGGCCTGGTCCTGGTCCGTACCGCTGTGAAGAATGGCCTCGCGAAGGGTGGTGTGGCCAGGTGAGCACCGCCATCGAGGCGCCGGTCACGCTGAGCGTGGCGGTGCACAGCGCCAGCGGTACGACGAGTCGCACCGTCGACCTGCCGGCTGACGTCTTCGGCGTGCAGGTCAACATCCCGCTGATCCATCAGGTCGTCGTCGGCCAGCTCGCAGCGGCACGTCAGGGCACGCACTCGACCAAGACCCGCGGCGAGGTCCGTGGCGGTGGGCGCAAGCCCTACCGCCAGAAGGGCACCGGCCGAGCCCGGCAGGGCTCGACCCGGGCACCGCAGTTCGTCGGCGGTGGCGTGGTGCACGGGCCCAAGCCGCGTGACTACTCCCAGCGCACACCCAAGAAGATGAAGGCTGCCGCGCTGCGCGGCGCTCTGTCGGACCGGGCCCGGCACGAGCGGATCCACGTTGTGGACAGCCTCGCCGGGGGGGACGTCCCCTCGACCAAGATCGCTGTTGGCCTGCTCGCCGCGATCAGCAGCCGCCGGCACGTGCTGGTGGTCGCCGAGCGCACCGACCAGGTCGCCTGGAAGTCGCTGCGCAACCACGAGAGCGTGCACCTGCTGGCCCCGGGTCAGCTCAACACCTACGACGTGTTGGTCAGCGACGACGTGGTGTTCACCGAGGCGGCGCTGCAGGTCTTCCTGGCCGGTGCGCCCAAGGGCAAGTCGGCCAAGGCCACTGTGGTCTTCGCCGGCGACCTGCCCGGCAGCGCCACCGGCGCCGGCGAGGTCGTCGAAGGCACCAGCGCCGGCCCGGGCGAGCCCGGCACCCCCGGTGAGGACCTCACCCCGCACCTGATCGACAGCGACGTGCCCTCCATGGCGCCGACGCTCGAGGCGCCTGAAACCGAGGAGTCCACGTGAGCGACCTGACCGACCCGCGCGACATTCTGCTGTCGCCGGTCATCTCCGAGAAGAGCTACGGCCTGCTGGATGAGAACAAGTACACCTTCCTCGTGGCGCCGGGCAGCAACAAGACCCAGATCAAGATCGCGGTGGAGAAGGTGTTCGACGTCAAGGTCGGCGACGTCAACACCTTGAACCGCAAGGGCAAGCGCAAGCGCACCAGGGGCGGCTTCGGCCAGCGCGCGTCCAGCAAGCGGGCCATCGTGACCCTGCGCGAGGGCCGCATCGAGATCTTCGGGGGCCCGGTCGCTTAGGCGGCCGGACCCGGAGCTGGAGAAGGACTGACATGGGCATCCGCAAGTACAAGCCGACGACGCCGGGCCGACGAGGGTCCTCCGTCGCCGACTTCGCCGAGATCACCCGGGGCACCCCCGAGAAGTCGCTCACCCGACCCCTGCACAGCAAGGGCGGCCGCAACTCCTATGGGCGGATCACCACCCGGCACCAGGGCGGTGGGCACAAGCGCGCCTACCGGCTGATCGACTTCCGCCGCCACGACAAGGACGGTGTGCCGGCGAAGGTCGCGCACATCGAGTACGACCCGAACCGCACCGCGCGGATCGCGCTGCTGCACTACGCCGACGGGGAGAAGCGCTACATCGTGGCGCCGCGCGGCCTCAAGCAGGGCGACACGGTCGAGGCCGGCCCCACGGCTGACATCAAGATCGGCAATGCGCTGCCGCTGCGCAACATCCCGACCGGTACCACCGTCCACAACATCGAGTTGCGGCCCGGCGGTGGCGCGAAGGTGGCCCGGTCGGCCGGCGCGGGCGTTCAGCTCGTCGCCAAGGACGGCCCGTACGGGCAGCTGCGGATGCCCTCGGGTGAGATCCGCAACGTGGATTTGCGCTGCCGCGCGACCGTCGGCGAGGTGGGTAACGCCGAGCAGTCCAACATCAACTGGGGCAAGGCCGGTCGGATGCGCTGGAAGGGCAAGCGCCCCAGCGTCCGCGGTGTCGCCATGAACCCGGTCGACCACCCGCACGGCGGTGGTGAGGGCAAGACCTCCGGTGGTCGCCACCCGGTCAACCCGGCCGGTAAGCCCGAAGGTCGTACCCGTCGCCGCAAGCCCAGCGACGCGCTCATCGTCCGCCGCCGCAAGACCAACAAGAAGCGCTAGGGGTAGACAGCCGTGCCGCGCAGTCTGAAGAAGGGCCCGTTCGTCGACGACCACCTGCTCAAGAAGGTGGACGTCCAGAACGACAAGGGCAGCAAGAGCGTGATCAAGACGTGGTCCCGCCGTTCGACGATCATCCCCGACATGCTGGGGCACACGATCGCCGTGCACGACGGCCGCAAGCACGTGCCGGTCTTCGTCACCGAGTCGATGGTCGGGCACAAGCTGGGCGAGTTCGCCCCGACCAGGACCTTCCGCGGGCACATCAAGGATGACAGGAGGGCGCGTCGTGGCTGAGAACAAGACGCGGCACCTGCCAATTGGTGCCGCCCTGGCCCAAGCCAAGTACATCCGGATGACGCCGATGAAGTGTCGCCGGGTCGTCGACCTGGTGCGCGGTATGCCGGTCGACTCGGCGCTGGACGTCTTGCGCTTCGACGTACATGCCGCGTCCGAGCCGGTGGCCAAGGTGCTTGCCAGCGCCGTGGCCAATGCCGAGCACAACCAGCAGCTGGACCGGCGCGACCTCTACGTCGCGCAGGCCTACGTAGACGAGGGCCCGACGCTCAAGCGGTTCCGTCCCCGCGCGCAGGGGCGGGCCTACCGCATCCGCAAGCGCACCAGCCACATCACCGTGGTCGTGCAGTCCGTCCTTGCCGACGCTGCCGCCACCTCGAGCTCGAAGGGCGGGACCCGCTAGTGCGAAGCACTCGTGGTTGTGACGGGGGGGCGGCGTAGTGGGTCAGAAAGTCAACCCCCACGGCTTCCGGCTCGGTATCACCACCGACTGGACGTCCCGCTGGTATGCCGACAAGAACTATGCGGAGTACGTCAAGGAGGACGTCGCGATCCGCCGCTTGATGGGCAAGGGGATGGAGCGCGCCGGCATCTCCAAGGTGGAGATCGAGCGCACCCGGGACCGGGTACGGGTGGACATCCACACTGCCCGACCCGGCATCGTGATCGGGCGTCGAGGCGCTGAGGCCGACCGGATCCGCGGCGACCTGGAGAAGCTCACCAAAAAGCAGGTGCAGCTAAACATCCTGGAGGTCAAGAGCCCCGAGAGCGACGCCCAGCTGGTCGCCCAGGGTGTGGCCGAACAGCTCTCCAGCCGGGTCAGCTTCCGTCGGGCCATGCGCAAGGCGATGCAGTCGGCGATGAAGAGCCCCGGGGTCAAGGGCATCCGGGTGCAGTGCTCTGGGCGCCTCGGTGGGGCCGAGATGAGCCGGTCGGAGTTCTACCGCGAGGGCCGGGTGCCGCTGCACACGCTGCGCGCCGACATCGACTACGGCATCTACGAGGCGCGTACGACCTTCGGGCGCATCGGCGTGAAGGTGTGGATCTACAAGGGCGACAAGGTCATGTCCCGGGCCGAGCGCGAGGCTCAGGAGGCCGCTCAGCGCCAGCAGCGCCGCGACCGGCCGGCCCGCCGCGGCCCGCGTTCGGGCTCCACGGGCACCACGGCCGGCGGCACCGACGCCGGCCGCGAGGCCGAGACCGGCGCCACCTCGGGCCCGAGGGCTCCTCAGGTCGACGGTGATGTCGTGCTGCCGACCGCGGCCGCCGAGGTCGCGAACGCCCCGGCCGAGCGCACGCCCGACGTCGCCACGACGCCCGCCGTCCCGCTGGACGAGGTGACGACGCAGTCCGGCGGCGACACCGGGTACGACCCGAGCCGGCGCGCCGCCGACCACGCCGAGCCGACGGACACCGAGAACGCGCCTGCCACCGACCAGACGCCCGGCACCGACCAGACGCCCGGCACCGACCAGACGGAGGCCTGACCATGCTGATACCGCGCCGGGTCAAGCACCGCAAGCAGCACCACCCGAACCGTTCCGGTGCCGCCAAGGGCGGTACGGCGCTGGCCTTCGGCGAGTACGGCATCCAGGCACTCGAGTCGGCCTATGTGACGAACCGGCAGATCGAGTCGGCCCGGATCGCGATGACCCGGCACATCAAGCGCGGCGGCAAGGTGTGGATCAACATCTACCCGGACCGTCCGCTGACCAAGAAGCCGGCCGAGACCCGGATGGGTTCCGGCAAGGGCTCGCCCGAGTGGTGGGTCGCCAACGTCAAGCCGGGCCGGATCCTGTTCGAGCTGGCCGGCCCGGCGGAGCCGCTGGCCAAGGAGGCCATGCGCCGCGCCATGCACAAGCTGCCGATGAAGTGCCGGTTCGTCGTTCGTGAGGTGAGTGACTGATGGCTGACAGCCGGACCAACGACCTGCGCGAGCTGGCCGACACCGAGCTGGTCACCAACTTGCGGGAGGCGAAGGAGGAGCTGTTCAACCTGCGCTTCCAGGTGGCGACCGGGCAGTTGGACAACAACCGTCGGCTGCAGACGGTGCGGCGCGAGATCGCCCGCATCTACACCGTGATGCGCGAGCGCGAGCTCGGCATCGTGCGGACCGCCACGAGCGGCGTCGCATGAGTGAGACAAGGACCCAGATGAGCCAGCCCGCCCCTGCCACCGCCGACCAGGCGCGTGGCTTCCGCAAGACCCGTGAAGGCCTGGTCGTCAGCGACAAGATGGACAAGACAGTGGTGGTCGCCGTGGAGGACCGGGTGCAGCACCCGCTGTACAAAAAGACGCTGCGCCGGACCAACAAGCTCAAGGCGCACGACGAGCAGAACGGGTGCGGCGTCGGCGACCGGGTCCTGCTCATGGAGACCAGGCCGCTGTCGGCCACCAAGCGCTGGCGTGTGGTCGAAGTGCTCGAGAAGGCCAAGTAAGGCTCGTACGAGCTCGGCGCCAACCGCCGGGTCGTACGGGACAGCAATCAGCCCGCCGCAGGTGGGCCGAGAGGGTGACGGCTGCGCAAGCAGACGGCAGTCGGAGGAGAACAAGTGATCCAGCAGGAGTCGCGACTACGCGTTGCCGACAACACCGGTGCCAAGGAGTTGCTGTGCATCCGGGTGCTCGGGGGCTCGGGGCGGCGTTACGCCGGGATCGGCGACATCATCGTCGGGACCGTCAAGGACGCCCTGCCCGGGGCGGGCGTCAAGAAGGGCGATGTGGTCAAGGCCGTCATCGTCCGCACCGTGAAGGAGCGCCGTCGGCCGGACGGTTCCTACATCCGTTTTGATGAGAACGCGGCGGTGCTGATCCGGGACGGCGGCGACCCGCGTGGGACCCGCATCTTCGGTCCGGTCGGCCGGGAGCTCCGAGACAAGCGGTTCATGAAGATCATCTCGCTCGCACCGGAGGTGCTGTAACCATGGCAGGGCTGTCCGTGAAGAAGGGCGACACCGTCCAGGTGATCAGCGGCAAGGACCGGGGACTGAAGGGCAAGGTCATCGCGGCCTCGCCCGAGAGCTCACGGGTCCTGGTCGAGGGCGCCAACCGGATCAAGAAGCACACCCGTGTGACGCAGTCGGCCCGTGGGTCGCAGCAGGGCGGGATCATCACGCAGGAGGCGCCGGTGCACGTGAGCAACGTGCAGGTCGTGTGCCCCTCGTGCGGCAAGCCCTCGCGGATCGGCCACCGCCGCAGCGAGGCCGACGACCGCGGCAAGACACACAGTGTGCGCGTCTGCAAGCGCTGCGACGGGGAGATCTGATGACGACCACCATGCCAGAGGCGCGGGCCCTGCCTCGCCTCAAGCAGCGCTACCGCGAGCAGATCAAGCCGGCGCTGACCGAGCAGTTCTCCTACGGCAACCCCATGCAGGTCCCCGGTGTCGTGAAGGGTGTGGTGAACATGGGGGTCGGCGAGGCGGCCCGCGACGCCAAGCTCATCGATGGCGCGTTGCGCGACTTGACGGCCATCACCGGTCAGAAGCCGCAGGTGCGTCGGGCCACCAAGTCCATCGCCCAGTTCAAGCTGCGCGAGGGCATGCCGATCGGCGCCAAGGTGACCCTTCGCGGCGACCGGATGTGGGAGTTCCTGGACCGCCTGGTCACGATCGCGCTGCCTCGCATCCGGGACTTCCGGGGACTCTCGCCCAAGCAGTTCGACGGCAACGGCAACTTCACCTTCGGGTTGACCGAGCAGTCGATGTTCCACGAGATCGACATCGACCGGGTGGACCGCACCCGCGGCATGGACATCACCGTCGTCACCAGTGCGGCGAATGACGACGAGGGTCGCGCGCTCCTGCGGGCGCTCGGCTTCCCCTTCAAGGAGAGCTAGACCATGGCCAAGAAGTGCCTCGTCGAGAAGGCGAACCGCAAGCCCAAGTTCCAGGTCCGCGGCTACACCCGCTGCAACCGCTGCGGCCGTCCGCGCGCGGTGTTCCGGACGTTCGGCCTGTGCCGGATCTGCTTCCGGGAGATGGCGCACGCCGGCGAGCTGCCCGGCATCACCAAGAGCTCCTGGTAGCTCGCGCCCGTACGCCAAGCACGTAGGCTGGTGGGCTCCGCCCGCTGGTTGCACCACCCATCTCTTCGTCGTAGGCCCCCTGTCTGCACCTCGCAGCCGGAGACGGGGAACCCCGGCGGGAAAGGCCCCGTGGCCACATGACCATGACCGACCCGATCGCCGACATGCTGACCCGAGTGCGCAACGCCAACTCGGCCTACCACGACCGAGTGAGCATGCCGCACAGCAAGATCAAGACGCACATCGCCGAGATCCTCCAGCAGGAGGGCTACATCGCCGGGTGGCGCAACGAAGACGGCGAGAAGGGCAAGGTCCTGGTCGTCGACCTCAAGTACGGCCCTAACCGCGAGCGATCCATCGCCGGGGTGCGCCGGGTGTCCAAGCCCGGTCTGCGCGTGTATGCCAAGGCCGGCGCGCTGCCCAAGGTGCTCGGTGGCCTGGGCGTAGCCATCATCTCGACGTCGTCGGGCCTGCTGACCGACCGTCAGGCGAACACCAAGGGCGTAGGTGGGGAAGTCCTCGCCTACGTCTACTAGTCGGCCGGAGGTAACGACACAGTGTCCCGCATCGGTCGCCTGCCCATCGCTGTTCCCAGCGGCGTCGAGGTCTCCCTCGACGGCCAGCTCGTGACGGTCAAGGGCCCCAAGGGCACCCTCACGCACACGCTGCCCGAGCCGATCCGCATCGGCCGCGTGGAGGACGGCACCCTGTCGGTCACCCGCCCGGACGACGAGCGGTCGAGCCGGAGCCTGCACGGGCTGACCCGCACCCTGGTCAGCAACATGGTCGTCGGAGTGACCGACGGCTACACCAAGGCCATGGAAATCCGCGGCGTCGGCTACCGGGTCGCCGCCCGCGGCTCGGACCTGGAGTTCGCGCTCGGCTACAGCCATCCGGTGCCGGTCCAGGCCCCCTCCGGCATCAGCTTCGAGGTTGCGAGCCCGACGAAGTTCACGGTCCGGGGGATCGACAAGCAGAAGGTCGGCGAGGTCGCCGCCAACATCCGCAAGCTGCGCAAGCCCGACCCGTACAAGGGCAAGGGTGTCCGGTACGAGGGCGAGCAGATCAAGCTCAAGGTCGGGAAGACGGGGAAGTAATGGCTGACATCTCAACGACACGGCGCCTCGGGCGGGCGCGGCGGCACTTTCGGCTGCGCAAGAAGGTATCCGGTACGCCGACCCGGCCGCGCCTGGTGGTGACGCGGTCTGCGCGGCACATCACCGCGCAGGTCGTGGACGACCTGGCCGGGCACACGCTGGCCAGCGCCTCGACGCTGGACGCGAGCATCCGCGGAGTCGACGTCGGCTCCCGCGGGGACAAGACCGCCCAGGCCAAGAAGGTGGGCGAGCTCGTGGCCGCGCGGGCCAAGGACAAAGGTGTCGACACCGTGGTGTTCGACCGCGGAGGCAACGCCTACCGCGGCCGGATCGCGGCGCTGGCCGACGCCGCCCGCGAGAGCGGGCTGACCTTCTAGTGATCACGCAAGCGTTGACCGAGTACGCAACCAAGAAGAAGAAGGACCTCTGATGCCTGGACCCCAGCGCCGCGGCGGAACCGCAAGTGGCCCCGCGGGAGCGGGCGGCGACCGTCAGGGCGGTCGCGGCGGCCGAGGCGGTGCCCCCGAGAAGACCGCGTTCCTCGAGCGCGTGGTCGCGATCAACCGCGTCGCCAAAGTCGTGAAGGGCGGTCGTCGCTTCAGCTTCACGGCTCTGGTCGTCGTCGGCGACGGCGACGGGCAGGTCGGTGTGGGCTACGGCAAGGCCAAGGAGGTGCCGGCGGCGATCGCCAAGGGCGTCGAGGAGGCCAAGAAGCACTTCTTCCGCGTCCCGCGGATCGCCTCGACCATCCCGCACCCCATCCAGGGTGAGGCGGCCGCCGGCGTGGTGCTGCTCAAGCCGGCGAGCCCCGGTACCGGCGTGATCGCCGGTGGCCCGGTGCGGGCCGTGCTGGAGTGCGCCGGGATCCACGACGTGCTGAGCAAGTCACTCGGGTCCTCCAACCCGATCAACATCGTGCACGCCACGGTGGCGGCCCTGCAGGGACTCGTGCGGCCCGAGGAGATCGCCGCCCGCCGCGGCCTGACTCTCGAACAGGTCGCTCCGGCAGCGATGCTCCGGGCCCGCGCAGCTGCCGCGGCCGCCCCGCCGGCCGTCCACGCGGGGAGCTGACATGGCACGTCTGAAGGTCACTCAGATCAAGTCGGGCATCGGCGGCAAGCAGAACCAGCGCGACACCCTGCGCTCGCTGGGGCTCAAGCGGATCTCCGACACCGTCGTCAAACAGGACCGTCCCGAGATCCGCGGGATGGTGGACACCGTCACGCACCTGGTGACGGTCGAGGAGGTCGAGTAAAGCCATGGCACAGTCCACCGAGAGCCCACGCAAGGCCGGCCAGACCCTACTGAAGGCCACCGAGAGCCCGCTGAAGGTCCACCACCTGCGCCCTGCGCCGGGTGCCAAGACCGAGAAGACCCGGGTCGGGCGCGGCGAGGCCGGCGGCAAGGGCAAGACGGCCGGCCGTGGCACCAAGGGCACCAAGGCCCGCTACCAGGTCCCGGCTGCGTTCGAGGGTGGCCAGATGCCGCTGCACATGCGGCTGCCCAAGCTCAAGGGCTTCAAGAACCGCTTCCGCACCACCTACCAGGTCGTCAACCTCGACCGCGTCGCCGAGCTGTTTCCCGACGGCGGGACAATCGGCGTGGACGAGCTGGTCGCCCGCGGCGCCGTCCGCGACAACAGCCTGGTCAAGGTGCTCGGGGGCGGTGACCTGACGGTCAAGCTCGACCTGACCGTGCACGCCTTCTCGACCTCTGCCCAGCGCAAGATCGTCGCTGCGGGCGGTACCGCCACAGCGCTGTAAGCCGGTCATCGTCCGGGCCGTCGCCCCCTCCCGGGAGCGGCGGCCCGTGGCGTGCCGCCTGCAGGTACCAGCCCGTTGCAGGGGCGGGACGCGCGGGGGCGGCTGTTACAGTCGCCCCACGCAGCGGGTCCGCCCCTGCTCCTGACCCCGCCCATCTGCCGCCTGACCCGTCACCGACGTGGCGACAGCGACTCGATCCGTCCCGGCCGCCACGGACGGGACGTCAGGAGGAGCCGTGCTCACCGCCTTCGCCCGGGCATTCCGGACGCCGGACCTGCGCCGCAAGCTGCTGTTCACCCTGGCGATGATCGGCGTGTACCGGCTCGGCGCGGTCGTTCCGGGGCCGGGAGTCAGCTACGTCGCCATTCAGGACTGCCTGGGCCAGGTCAAGAACAACTCGCTGTACGGCCTGGTCAACCTGTTCAGCGGTGGCGCATTGCTCAAGCTGAGCGTCTTCGCGCTCGGGATCATGCCCTACATCACGAGTTCGATCATCGTGCAGTTGCTCATCGTCGTGATCCCCCGCCTGGAGGCGCTGAAGGAGGAGGGGCAGAGCGGTCAGGCCAAGCTGACCCAGTACACGCGCTACCTGACCGTGGCGTTGGCCATCCTGCAGTCCACCGGCATCGTGGCGTTGGCCCGCTCGGGCAACCTGTTCCCGTCCTGCACCGCGAAGATCATCCCGGATCAGTCGCTGTTCCGCGTCGGCGTACTGGTCATGACGTTGACCGCAGGCACAGCGGTAATCATGTGGTTGGGCGAGCTGGTGACCGATCGTGGGGTCGGCAACGGCATGTCGGTGCTGATCTTCACCTCGATCATCTCCTCGATGCCGTCCCAGGGCGCGCGGATCCTGAACCAGCCGCGCGGAGGGTTCATCCTGGCCGGCGTCATCCTGCTGGCCCTGTTGGTGATCACGCTAGTCGTGTTCGTGGAACAGGCACAACGCCGGATCCCGGTGCAGTACGCCAAGCGCATGATCGGCCGCCGGATGTACGGCGGTACGAGCACCTACATCCCGCTCAAGGTCAACCAGGCCGGCGTCATCCCAGTGATCTTCGCGTCCTCGCTGCTCTACCTGCCGCAGTTGCTCGCAAACGTCTGGAGCAGCAACCAGACCTTCACCAAGTACGTCGCCCGCTACCTCACCTCGGGTAACCATCCGGTCTACCTCGCGGCGTACTTCCTGCTCATCATCTTCTTCACCTACTTCTACGTCGCGATCACGTTCAACCCGGTCGAGGTGGCCGACAACATGAAGAAGTACGGCGGCTTCGTGCCCGGCATCCGGCCGGGCCGGGCGACCGCCGAGTACCTGGACTACATCCTGTCGCGCATCACCAGCTTCGGGTCGCTCTATCTGGGGCTGGTTGCCGTCCTGCCGCTGCTGCTGTTCAACCTGACCGCCGGGGCGAACCGCTTCCCGTTCGGGGGTACCTCGGTGCTCATCGTGGTCGGGGTGGGGCTGGAGACGGTCAAGCAGATCGAGAGCCAGCTGATGCTGCGCAACTACGAAGGCTTCCTGCGCTAGTGCGCCTCGTCCTGGTCGGGCCACCCGGAGCGGGCAAGGGGACGCAGGCCCAGTTCGTCGCCGAACACCTGTCGGTGCCCAAGATCTCGACCGGCGACATCTTCCGGGCCAACGTCAGCTCCGGGACGCCGCTGGGGCTGCAGGCCAAGGCGTTCATGGACCGCGGCGACCTGGTCCCCGACGACGTCACCATCGAGATGGTCCGGCTGCGGTTGCAGGAGACCGATGCCGAACCGGGCTTCCTGCTCGACGGGTTCCCGCGTACGGTCCCGCAGGCCCAGGTGCTGGACGACATCCTGCTGGAGACCAGCGGCAGCAAGCTCGACGTCGTGCTCGAGCTGGTCGTGGACTCCGAGGAGGTCGTTCGGCGCCTGTCCGGGCGGCGCACCTGCCGCACCTGCAACCACGTCTGGCATGTGGACTTCGACCCCCCCAAGGTCGAGGGCGTGTGCGACCTGGACGGCGGCGAGCTCTACCAGCGCGACGACGACAAGGCCGAGACGATCGCCAACCGGCTGGAGGTCTACGACCTGTCCACGGCGCCGCTGGTCAACTACTACGCCGGCCGAGGGGTGTTGGTCGGCATCGACGCCACCGGCCCGGTGGATGACGTCACCGAGCGGGCCATCGACGCCCTGCGGCCGCTCGAGCACGAGCCGCCGCCATCTCGGCATGCGCTGTCCTCCCCTGACGGGCCGTGAGCCGCGGTTCCCGGCGGCCGCGCGGGGTGAGCGTCAAGACCGCCGAGCAGGTGCAGAGCATGCGCCGCGCCGGGCTGGTGGTCGCCGAGGCCCTGGCCGAGGTGACGGCCGCCGTCGCGCCCGGCGTGACAACAGGCGAGCTGGACCGGATCGCGAGCCGGGTCATCACCCAGGCCGGCGCGGCGCCGTCATTCCTCGGCTACCACGGTTTCCCGGCCACGATCTGCGCCTCGGTCGGCGCCGAGGTCGTGCACGGCATCCCGTCGGGCACGCGCGTACTGCAGGAGGGCGAGCTGGTTTCCATCGACTGCGGTGCTGCAGGGCTGGCACGGCGACGCCGCGGTTACGGTCGCCGTGGGGCGGTGCGCACCCGAGCTGCTCGAGCTGTCGGCCACGACCGAGCGGGCGTTGTGGGCCGGGGTCGCGGCGGTCCAGCCCGGCGGCCGGCTCTCTGACGTGGGCGCCGCCGTCGAGCAGGTCGTACGCCCACTCGGGTACGGGCTGCTCGAGGACTACACCGGCCACGGGATCGGCCGCGCGATGCACGAGCCGCCGTACGTCCCGAACGTGGCTCCGGGCGGCCCGGGCCGCGGGATGGTCCTGGACGTCGGCATCGTGCTGGCGGTCGAGCCCATGGCCACGCTCGGGTCGCCGCAGGTGCTCGAGCTGGACGACGGCTGGACCGTGGTCACCCAGGACGGTCGGCAGTCCGCGCACTGGGAGCACACGGTGGCGGTGACCCCCGACGGTCCGTGGGTGCTCACGGCCGTCGACGGCGGGGCGGCCCGCGGCCTACAGGTGTCGGGCTGAGCCACCGCCCGGGACCTGCGCAAAGGGACCTGGTTGGACCCGGGGACGTATCCGACGTACGATGACCCGTCGGGCTGGTATCGGCGTGTCTACCCATGCCCCTTGTAGGCGGCAGGCTCGGCGCCACGACCAGTCCAGCGTATGAGTTCAGCCCACCTGACAGCGACGGATCGCGGAGGACATGCCGAAAAAAGACGGGGCCATCGAGATCGAGGGCCGGGTCGTAGAACCACTTCCCAATGCGATGTTCCGGGTGGAGTTGCAGAACGGCCACAAGGTGTTGGCGCACATCAGCGGCAAGATGCGCCAGCACTACATCCGCATCCTGCCGGAGGACCGGGTCGTCGTCGAGCTCTCGCCCTACGACCTGACCCGCGGTCGCATCGTCTACCGCTACAAGTAGCCCGACGCACACCGGCCTGCCCGGGGTGCGTCACAGGAAAGGGATCGAGTCCGTGAAGGTCAAGCCCAGTGTCAAGCCGATCTGCGAGAAGTGCCGGGTCATCCGTCGCAATGGCCGCGTCATGGTGATCTGCTCGTCCACCGCACGTCACAAGCAGCGGCAGGGCTAGCACCGCCAGCGCCACCAGTTCAGCGCGTTCAACCGCTCCTGCTCCACGGCAGCGGCACCCCCGGTCGGAGGCCGGGGCCCCTCCTGGGCAGGAGGGGATGGGCGCGTCAGACCTCCGTGACAGGAAGTGAGACCGCCCGTGGCACGCCTTTCCGGCGTCGACCTCCCCCGCGAGAAGCGGTTGGAGATCGCGCTCACCTACATCTACGGCATTGGGCGCACCCGCGCCAAAGCCACCCTCGTGCAGACCGGGGTCTCGGCGGACGTCCGGGTGAAAGACCTCGCCGAGGACGACCTGGTCAAGCTCCGCGACTGGATCGATGCCAACTACAAGGTCGAGGGTGATCTGCGCCGCGAGGTGGCGCAAGACATCCGGCGCAAAATCGAGATTGGTTGTTATCAGGGCATCCGCCACCGCCGCGGGCTGCCCGTCCACGGCCAGCGCACGCACACCAATGCCCGGACCCGCAAGGGGCCGAAGAAGACCGTTGCCGGCAAGAAGAAGCCCAAGAAGTAGCTGTTCGGGGCCTGCGCCCCCAAGTACCCCCCGAGCAGTGACCACCTCAGAGCGAAAGCAGTAACCATGCCCCCGAAGACCAGGACCAGCCCCGGCGGGGTGAAGAAGGTCCGCCGCAAGGAAAAGAAGAACGTCGCCCACGGGCACGCCCACATCAAGAGCACGTTCAACAACACGATCGTGTCGATCTGCGACCCGCAGGGCAACGTGATCAGCTGGGCCTCCGCCGGCCACGTGGGCTTCAAGGGTTCCCGCAAGTCGACGCCGTTCGCGGCCCAGATGGCCGCCGAGAGCGCCGCTCGCAAGGCCCAGGAGCACGGCATGAAGAAGGTCGACGTGTTCGTGAAGGGCCCGGGCTCGGGCCGCGAGACCGCAATCCGCTCGCTGCAGGCCGCCGGCCTGGAGGTCGGCTCGATCAGCGATGTCACCCCGGTGCCGCACAACGGCTGCCGTCCCTCCAAGCGCCGTCGCGTCTGACCACCGGAACAGGAGACACACCGACATGGCCCGTTACACCGGTGCGGACTGCAAGCGCTGCCGCCGCGAGAAGATGAAGCTGTTCCTCAAGGGCAGCAAGTGCGAGTCCCCGAAGTGCCCGATCGAGATCCGCCCCTACCCCCCGGGTGAGCATGGCCGCGGTCGTACCAAGGACTCCGAGTACCTGCTCCAGAAGCGGGAGAAGCAGAAGTGCGCGCGCATCTACGGCGTGCTCGAGAAGCAGTTCCGTGGCTACTACGAGGAGGCCAACAGCAAGTCCGGCAAGACCGGTGAGAACCTGCTGGTCATCTTGGAGAGCCGGCTGGACAACGTGGTCTACCGGGCTGGTTTTGCCGGCTCGCGCGACCATTCGCGGCAGGCCGTGCGCCACGGCCACGTGCTGGTCAACGGCAAGAAGGTCGACATCCCTTCCTACCGCGTGACCGCGAACGACATCGTCGAGATCCGCCCCAAGAGCCGCGAGCTGACGCCGTACGTCATCGCCCGGGAGACCGCCGGCGACCGCCCGGCGCCGGCGTGGATGGAGGTCATCTCCAGCCAGATGCGCGTCCTGGTTCATGCGCTCCCGGCCCGTCAGGTCATCGACACGCCAGTGCAGGAGCAGCTGATCGTCGAGCTCTACAGCAAGTAAGAGGCTGCGGCCGGAGGGCAGCAGCGCCTCCGGCCGCTGCCGCACGTCTGTCACCTGCGCGGCCCGCCCAGCCCGCGCATCCCTTGCGACGTCATATGACGGTCGTCGCAGCGAACACCAGGGACGCCACGTCCCGGAAGGACACTACGTGCTCATCGCACAGCGCCCGACGCTCACCGAAGAGGTTGTCACCGAGCAGCGCTCGCGGTTCGTCCTGGAGCCGCTCGAGCCAGGTTTCGGCTACACCCTCGGCAACTCCCTCCGCCGCACCCTGCTGTCCTCGATCCCCGGGGCAGCGGTCACCAGCATCCGCATCGACGGCGTCCTGCACGAGTTCACCACCGTGCCGGGTGTGAAGGAGGACGTCACCGACCTCATCCTGAACCTCAAGGAGCTCGTCGTCTCCTCCGAGTCCGACGAACCGGTGGTGATGTACCTGCGCAAGCAGGGCCCCGGCCCGGTCACCGCCGGCGATATCGCGCCGCCCGCAGGCGTCGAGGTGCACAACCCCGACCTGCACCTGGCGACCCTCAACGGCAAGGGCCGGCTGGAGGTCGAGCTGACCGTCGAGCGTGGCCGCGGCTACGTCTCGTCGGTGCAGAACAAGCAGGCCGGTCAGGAGATCGGACGGATCCCGGTCGACTCGATCTACTCGCCCGTGCTCAAGGTGACCTACAAGGTCGAGGCCACGCGGGTCGAGCAGCGCACCGACTTCGACAAGCTGATCCTGGACATCGAGACCAAGAACTCGATGACGCCACGCGACGCCATCGCGAGCGCCGGCAAGACCCTGGTGGGGCTGTTCGGGCTGGCGCAGGAGCTCAACGAACAGGCCGAGGGCATCGACATCGGCCCGTCGCCGAACGACGCCGCCCTGGCCGCGGACCTGGCGCTGCCGATCGAGGAGATGGACCTGACCGTCCGCTCCTACAACTGCTTGAAGCGCGAGGGCATCCACAGTGTCGGCGAGCTCGTGAGCCGGTCCGAGGCCGACCTGCTCGACATCCGCAACTTCGGCTCCAAGAGCATCGACGAGGTCAAGGTCAAGCTGCACGGCATGGGGTTGGGCCTGAAGGACAGCCCTCCCGGGTTCGACCCCAGCCAGGTCGTCGGGTACGGCACGGATGACGCAGGTCTGGACGGCGACGACGACGCCGGGTTCGCCGAGACCGAGCAGCTCTAAGCGCGATCCCTCCCGCATCGGCCTCGCGGCCGGCGTGGGAGGGCCGGCCGGGCCTCGGCGACCGCCGTTGGCCCCCACGGGGTGCACGTGCGCCCCCGCCCCGAAGGAGCACCGCAATGCCCACACCGTCCAAGGGACCGCGCATGGGCGGCAGCCCGGCGCACGAACGCCTCATGCTGGCCAACCTCGCCACGTCGCTGTTCGAGCACGGCCGGATCACCACGACCGAGTCCAAGGCCAAGCGCCTGCGGCCGTACGCCGAGCACTTGGTCACCTTCGCCAAGCGCGGCGACCTGCACGCTCGACGGCAGGTGCTCAAGCGGCTGAACGACAAGAACGTGGTGCACACCTTGTTCGCCGAGATCGGTCCGCGCTACGCAACGCGCCCGGGCGGCTACACCCGCATCGTCAAGCTCGGACCGCGCAAGGGCGACAACGCCCCGATGGCCCTGATTGAGCTGGTCGAGGCGCTGACCGTCGCCCAGCAGGCCGTCGGCGAGGCCGAGCGCGCCCGAGGTACGCAGTTCGCCGGATCGCGCCCTGTCACCGGAGCGACCCGTGAGTCCGCCGAGGCCCTCGCGGGCGAGTCCGAGACCGCCGCTGAGGTGGCCGCCGCTGCGGCGCCCGTCGACGATGCTCCGATCGCGGGCTCGGAGGTGGTGACGACCTCCGAGGCAGCCGTGGACGAGGCCGCCGGCGCCGAGCCGTCCGCAGCAGAGAGCGCCGCCACCGAGCCCCCTGTGCCGGATGTGGTGGAGGCGGCCGTGAGCCCCGAGCCCGACTCTCCTGCCACGACGGAGTCCGGCGCGGGCGACGCCGCTGCGGCCCCCCGGCCTGAGGACGCCGAGTAGCTCCAGCCCTGCCGGACGAGCCCGTTCTCCCGATCCCGGAGGGCGGGCTCGACCGCGTCCGGCTTGACCTGGCCTACGACGGGACCGGTTTCCACGGCTGGGCGGTGCAGCCGGGGCTGCGTACCGTGCAGGCTGAGCTCGAGACCGTGCTGCAGACGATCTGCCGGCGGGCGGTGCGCACGACGGTCGCGGGACGAACCGATGCGGGGGTGCACGCGCGTGGTCAGGTCGCGCACGCCGACCTCCCGTCTGGCACCGCCAGGGACCCGTTGTTGCTGCGCCGGCTCAACGGGATGCTGTCGAGCGACGTGCGGATCCAGCGGGTCGGACCGGCCGCACCCGGCTTCGACGCGCGCTACTCCGCGCTCTCACGCACCTACCGCTACCGGGTCGCCGATCGTCCTGATCTGGTCGACCCACTGCGTCGGGTGGATACGCTGGCCTGCTCGCGCCCCTTGGACGTTTGTGCCATGACCGAGGCGACGGCCGGGCTGCTCGGTCTGCACGACTTCGCGGCGTACTGCAAGCGGCGCCCTGGTGCCACGACGGTGCGCGAGCTGCAGCAGTTGGACTGGCAGCGGGCCGGCAACGGGGTAGTGGTCGCGACCGTGCGGGCCGATGCGTTCTGTCGGTCCATGGTGCGCTCCCTCGTGGGGGCGCTGCTGTCTGTCGGTACCGGTCGGCGCCCGGTGGACTGGCCGGCGTCGCTGCTCGCGTTGGACGCCCGGGCGCCGCACCTCGACGTCGCCCCGGCGCGCGGGCTGGTCCTGGAGCGGGTCGACTACCCCCCGGACGCCGAGCTGCTCGCCCGCCAGAGGATCACCCGTGCGACCAGGGGGCGCGAGACCGGCTGAGCTGAGGCGCGGGGTCAGCCGCCCAGGGCGTGCACCATGTTCATGGTGGTGCGCATCTGCGGGCCGGTGCGGGTGGCGTAGTTGCCGTCGTTGGCACCGAGGTAACCCCACCAGTCCCAGCAGCCCTTGGGGTTGCCGAACGAATTGTCGGGGGTGGCCTGCGGGTAGAGCACGACGAGCTTGTTGGTGTCTGCGTACTGGTTCAGGTAGGAGTCGGTGACGAACGTCCGGCCGATCTGATCGGCGGTCTGCAAGCAGCCGTGCAGCGAGAGCACGAGCCGGCACTTCTGTCCCTGGCTGCAGGTGTGCGGCACGTAGACATAGCCCGTCGAGCCCATCCCGACCGCGGCCGCCCCGGTGCGGGTGAGGTCCCCGGCTCCTGCGGTGGGCGCCGCCGCGTAGCGGTTCTGGGAGAACGAGGTGAGCGTGCCCTGGGGAGTGGCGGTGTTCGGCGGCTTGATCGACCCGAGCATCCGGGTGAGCAGCTGGCCCTCCGCGTCGAACCCGCAGTTGTTGATGTACGGAAGCTGGTTCACCCCGCATGGGTTGGGGCCGATCGGGCTGATCCAGGCGTGCCCGGCCGGGTCGGCGTTGCGGTAGGTCAACGGGGTGCCGTAGTGGCGGTAGTAGGCCGCCAAGTGGTCCGCGACGGCGGGTGCGACGACGGTGTCGGCGGTGCCGTGGAAGAACCAGGTTGGCTGGTGGGCGAGGTTGGCGGTCGGGTCGATCAGGCCGGCACGCGCCGCCTGGTCGGTGTAGGCGATCGAACCCGGCAGGTCGTCGGGGACCACCTGGGGTGAGGTGCACGCCTCCAGTGCGATCACGACGCTGTTCTGCCCGCAGTGGTAGGTGCCGGCGCTGAAAACACCGGCCCCCGCGAAGTGGCTGGAGTACGCGACCTGCAGTTGCGTCGCCATGTAGCCGCCGGAGGAGATGCCGGTGACGTAGTTACTTCGACCTGAAAAACTCGAAGCAACTTCCCATGTAGGACAGGGGTTTTGCTCGGCGTGGCAGCGTCGTTGCGGCCCTGAGTGACGAGATCATGGGGTGGTCGCAGGTTGAGCGAGCCATGGAGTTGCCGATGTTGCGGACCCGAGCAGTCGAGGTGAGTTTGTGGGAGGCGATGCTGCCGCCGGAGGTCCTGCGGCTGCCCGAGGAACTCGCTCGGGTCGATGTGCTGCTGGACGACCCGGTGTTCTTCGCGCCGTTCGTGCCGTTCTTCGACCCGCGGGTGGGGCGTCCGTCGACTCCGATGGAGACCTATCTGCGGATGATGTTCTTGAAGTTCCGCTACCGGCTGGGCTATGAGAGTTTGTGCAGTGAGGTCAGCGACTCGATCACGTGGCGGCGGTTCTGCCGGATCCCGATCGATGGGAAGGTCCCGCACCCGACGACTCTGATGAAGCTCACGACCCGCTGCGGCACCGCCGCCGTCGAGGGCTGCAACGAGGCGCTGTTGGCCAAGGCCGCGGACGCCAAACTGCTGCGGACCAGCCGGCTCAGGGCGGACACCACCGTGGTCCCGGCTGATGTGGCCTACCCGACCGACTCGGGGTTGCTGGCCAAGGCGATCCGCCGGATCGCGGTCACCGGCCGGCGGGTCCAGGCCGCGGGTGGCGCGACCCGCACCCGGTTGCGGGACCGCAGCCGCGCGGCGGGCAAGCGGGCGCATGGCATCGCGGCGAAGCTCCGGTTTCGCTCCGCGCAGGGCCGCGATGAGGCGCAGGCCACCGTGCAGCGGATCACCGGTGAGCTCGCCGAGCTGGCCGACCGGGCCGCCACCGACGCCGAGAAGCTCCTGGCGAACGCCCGGCGGGCGCTGCGTCGCGCTCAGGCCAAGGCGCAGGCGCTGGCTGCAGCAGGTGGGAAGGACGCAGCCGCGGGTCGGCGGCGAGGGCGGCTGCGCCGGGCGGTGAACGACCTAACCGAGCTGCTGGAGGTGACCCGTCGGATCGCGGACCAGACCCGGCAGCGGGTGGCCGGAACCACCCCGGCCGGGGCGACCCGCCGGGTCAGCCTGCACGACCCAGACGCCCGACCGATCGCCAAGGGCCAGCTCGGCAAGCCGGTCCAGTTCGGCTACAAGGCCCAGGTCGTCGACAACGAGGACGGCGTCGTACTCGACCACAACCTGGAGCAGGGCAACCCGCCGGACGCGCCGCAGCTCGCGCCGGCGGTCGAGCGGATCATCAAGCGCACCGGCCGCAAGCCACGGACCGCCACTGCCGACCGTGGCTACGGCGAGAAGGGCGTCGACGACGCCCTGCACGACCTCGGTGTCCGGCATGTCGTCATCCCGCGCAAAGGCAAACCAGGCAAGGCCAGGCAGGCCGAGGAACACCGGCCAGCGTTCCGCAAAACCGTGAAGTGGCGAACCGGCAGCGAGGGCCGGATCAGCAGCCTCAAACGCGGATACGGCTGGGATCGCACCCGCCTGGACGGCACCGAAGGAGCCCGGATCTGGACCGGACAGGGGGTCTTCGCCCACAACCTGCTCAAGATCGGGGCCCTGGCCAGCTAATCGGGCCAGGGAGGAGGCCAATCCCTCCCGGATCGGTTGCCGCCGACCCGGCGTTCTCAGCCCACCGGGTTTTTCAGGTCGAAGTAGTTAGCGCTGATGTTCAACGCCGGCAGCCCCGACCCGGCCTGGGCCGGCGGCACCCCCACGACCACGCCGAGGACCACGCCGAGGGCAGCAAGCACCCGAACCAGCAGCGCGCCGCCGCCCACCCGGGTACCGCTTCGAGCTGTGAACATCAAGCCTCCAAGAATGTTGGGGCAGGCGCACACCACTGTCCCCTGACCATCAAGTGTGTCCCAGACCACGTCCCGCCACACGTCCGCGTCGGATCCGGTTACAGCGGTGGATCAGCTGAGGCACGCACAACCTCATGGCGCACCGCCCCGGCGTACAGCAAGGATGGGGGGATGGGCCACGTCGACGTGCAGAGCGTGAGCGTGGTGCTGCCCGATGGCCGGCCGTTGTTCGAGGGCGTGAGCTTTCGGCTGGGTGACGGCAGCCGGACCGCGCTGGTCGGTGCCAATGGGACCGGCAAGACGACGCTGCTGCGTGTCATCGCGGGTGACGTCGCGCCGAGCGACGGCGGGGTGGTGCGGGATGGCGGGCTCGGTGTGATGCGGCAGTTCATCGGTTCGATCCGCGACGCGTCCGAGGTGCGGCACCTGCTGCTGGACCTCTCGCCGGCGCCGGTCGCTGCCGCCGGGCGGGCCCTCGAGCTGGCCGAGCTGGCCATGATGGAGCGCGAGGACACCGACACCCAGATGGCGTATGCGCAGGTGCTCGCGGACTGGGGCGACGCGGGCGGATACGACGCCGAGGTCCTGTGGGACGTCTGCACCACGGCCGCGTTGGGCGTGCCGTACGACGGCTGCCAGTACCGCCGCCTGGCGACCCTGTCCGGTGGCGAGCAGAAGCGGTTGGCGCTCGAGGCCCTGCTGCGCGGGACCGAGCAGGTCCTGCTGCTCGACGAGCCGGACAACTTCTTGGACGTGCCGGGCAAGCGCTGGCTGGAGCAGGCGCTGCTGGCCAGCAGCAAGACGGTGCTGTTCGTCAGCCACGACCGCGAGCTGCTGCACCGGGTGGCGAACCGGGTCGTGACTATCGAGGCGCACTCGGCCTGGGTGCACGGCGGCGGCTTCGCGACCTACGCCGAGGCGCGCACCGCCCGGCGTCAGCGCCTCGCCGAGCTGCACAAGCGCTGGGACGAGGAGCGGGAGCGGCTGCGCAAGCTTGTGATCACCCTGCGGGAGCAGGCCAAGATCAGCCCGGACATGGCGAGCCGGTACGCGGCGATGCGTACCCGCTTCGAGCGGTTCGAGGCCGAGGGGCCGCCGCCGGAGCAGGTCGTGGACCAGAAGGTGAGGATGCGGCTACGCGGGGGGCGCACCGGCGTCCGGGCGGTGACCTGCTCGGGGCTCGAGCTGACCGGGCTGATGCAGCCGTTCGACCTCGAGGTCTTCTACGGCGAGCGGGTGGCGGTCCTGGGGAGCAACGGCAGCGGCAAGTCCCACTTCCTGCGCCTGCTGGCCGACCAGCCGGTCGCCCACACCGGGACGGCCCGGTTGGGCGCGCGCGTCGTGGCCGGGTGGTTCGCCCAGACCCATGACGCCCCCGAGCTGCCCGGCCGGACGCTGACCGAGGTGCTGCACCGCGGCGACGACGCACGACGGGGGATGGACCGGGGGCAGGCCGTCGGTGCGCTGCGCAACTACGAGCTGCACGGGCAGGCCGACCAGCGCTTCGAGACGCTGTCCGGCGGGCAGCAGGCGCGGTTCCAGGTGCTCCTGCTGCAGCTCGGGGGCGCGACGCTGCTGCTGCTCGACGAGCCGACCGACAACCTCGACCTGGCCTCGGCGGAGGCGCTCGAGGAGGGCCTGGAGGCCTTCGACGGCACCGTGCTTGCTGTGACCCACGATCGCTGGTTCGCCCGCGGCTTCGACCGCTTCCTGGTGTTCGGGTCGGACGGGCAGGTCTACGAGGCGCCGGAGCCGGTGTGGGACGAGGCCCGCGTCGTACGGGCTCGCGGGTGAACGGGCAACCGCAGGTGCGGGTCGCGGTGGTCGGGCCGGACGACTGGGCCTTGTGGCGCGAACTGCGGCTGGAGGTGCACGAGGACAACGCGCCCGCCGCCTTGGCGTACGACCGGCTGGGGTTCGTCGCGACCGGGGAGCGGCGGCCGTACGTGCTGGACCCGGCCCGGTCGCTGATCGAGATGTGCGGTCAATTCTGACCCGGCGACGTCGTCGGTAGGCCGAACTCGTCGGCTGCGGTGAGCAGGCGCCGGTCGTAGGCCACGACGCTGGTGAGCCCCGGTTGCAGTCGTGAGGCGCTGGCGAGGTGGATCGCGTCCAAGCTGCGCAGTGTCGGTGGAGGCAGGCGAGCTGCCCGATCGAGCAGGTCGACCGTCACCGCCACCTGGTCGCATCGGCTGAGAACCAGCGCGGCGAGGGCAAGCGCCGGATCACCCTGCTCGGCGACGGCGCGTACGACCTCGACGCGGGCCAGTGCGCTGGTGACGCACCGCTGCCCTTGGGTGGTTAGGAAGTCCCGCAGCGCTGCGGATTCCGGTTCGTGCACGACCAGCTTGACCAGCGCGGAGGAGTCGAGGTAGAGCATCAACGCTCGTCAGCACGCGCCTGCATCAGCCGGGTCGAGGCCGACGCGCCGCCGGTCTGCTCGAGCGGTTCGGGAAAACAGGAGTCGAGCGTTGCGGGAATGAGATGTCCCGCCGCGACCAGCTGGTCCCGGTGAGTGCGTCCTGGAGGGACGAGCAGGGCGATCAGGTTGCCGTGCTCGGTGACCTCGACGGTCTCCCCGGCCTTGACCCGGTCCAGATAGGTGCTCGCGTGTTGCCTTAGCTCCCGTACGCCGATCCGCTCCATAGTGCTACACAGTAGCACTATGCGTCCGCTCGGCGCTTTGCCGGCCGCAGTTGGGCTCAGGTACTGTGGGCGGCTGTTGCGCGGCGCGGCACGTTGACGTGCGCCGGTCGTGACCCCACGCCAAGCCTGAGGGAAGAGCCGTTCCGTGCGCACGTACAACCCCAAGCCCGGCGACATCACGCGTCAGTGGCACGTCGTCGACGCCAATGACGTCGTGCTCGGCCGGCTCGCGAGCCAGTGCGCGACGCTGCTGCGCGGCAAGCACAAGCCCTACTACGCAGCCCACATCGACACCGGCGACTTCGTGGTCATCATCAACGCCGCCCAGGTCGTCATGACCGGCAACAAAGCGCAGCAGTCCACCGTCTACTCACACTCGGGGTTCCCGGGCGGCCTGCGTACGACGTCCTACGCCGACCTGCTGGCGACCCGGCCCGAGCGGATCGTGGAGAAGGCGATCAAGGGGATGCTGCCGCACAACACCCTCGGCCGGCAGATGCTGTCCAAGCTCAAGATCTACGCCGGCCCGACCCATCCGCACCAGGCCCAGGGCCCGGTCCCCTACGAGCTCACTCAGGTGGCGCAGTGACTGCCGAACTCATCCAGACCGTCGGTCGCCGCAAGGAGGCCATCGTCCGCGTTCGCCTGATCCCGGGCACCGGGCAGTACACGCTGAACGGCCGGACGCTGGAGGGGTACTTCCCCAACAAGGTGCACCAGCAGGCCATCAACGAACCGTTCGTGACGCTGGAGAAGGCCGAGCAGTACGACGTGATCGCGCGCCTGCACGGTGGCGGGATCTCCGGCCAGGCCGGTGCGCTGCGCCTGGCCATCTCCCGCGCCCTCATCGAGGTCGAGCCGGACGACCGCCCGGCGCTGAAGAAGGAAGGCTTCCTGACCCGCGACTCGCGGATCAAGGAGCGCAAGAAGTATGGCCTGAAGAAGGCCCGCAAGGCCCCCCAGTACTCCAAGCGCTAGTTACACCAAGCGGCAGTCACTCCAAGCGGCAGTCGCCTGCCCGCCGAGGCGGTCCCCCTGTCCGGGGGGCCGCCTCGCGGCACGTCCGGAGGAATCCATGAGCCGCCTGTTCGGGACCGATGGGGTCCGGGGGCCCGCGAATGGCGCGGTCCTGACCCCGGAGCTCAGCCTGGCGCTGGCCCGCAGCGCCGCGCGAGAGCTCGGCGGCCGCACCGTCGTGATCGGCCGCGACACCCGGCCCAGCGGGGCGATGCTGGAGGCCGCCGCGGCCGCCGGCTTCGCCAGCGCCGGGGCAGACGTGGTCCTGCTCGGGGTCGTCCCGACGCCGACCGTGGCCCACGTCTGCGCGACCGGCACCGCCGATCTCGGTCTGATGATCTCGGCTTCCCACAACGCGATGCCCGACAACGGCCTGAAGCTGTTCGGGCCCGGGGGGCACAAGCTCCCCGACGAGGTCGAGGACGCCGTCGAGGCCGGGCTCGGCGCCGCAGGGGAACGGCCACAGGGCAGCGACGTGGGACGGATCGCCGGGGCGTCGCACAAGCTGCTCGAGGGCTACCTGGCCGCCCTCCTCGCCACGCTGGAGGCGCCGCTGGACGGCCTGACCGTCGTCGTGGACTGCGCGCAGGGCGCGGCCTCGGCGGTGGCGCCGGAGCTGTACCGACGGGCGGGCGCGACGGTGGTGGCCATCTACGCCGACGGCGACGGCGACCGGATCAACGACGGCTGTGGGGCCACCCACCTCGGCCCGTTGCAGGCCGCGGTCGTCGAGCACGGCGCGGACCTTGGCATCGCCCACGACGGCGACGCAGACCGGTGCCTCGCGGTCGACGCCGGCGGCAGGGTCGTGGACGGTGACCAGCTGCTCGCCGTACTCGCCCTGGGTCTGCGATCGCGCGACCTGCTGGTCACCGGCACGGTCGTGGCCACCGTGATGAGCAACCTGGGCTTCCACCAGGCCATGGCCGCGGCGGGGATCTCGGTGGTCAGCACTGCCGTCGGGGACCGCTACGTGCTGGAGGCGATGCGCGCCGGGCGGCATGTTCTTGGCGGCGAGCAGAGCGGCCACGTCGTGTTCGGCGACCACGCCACGACCGGGGACGGGCTGCTGACCGCCCTGTCACTGATGGGCCGGATGGCCGCGACCGGCGCCCCCCTGGCCGAGCTGGCCGCTGTCGTCGTACCGCTGCCGCAGGTGCTGCTCAACGTTCGGGCGGAGCGGTCGCGCGCCTCGGCGCCGGAGGTGCTCGCGGCCGTGGCGGCCGAGCAGGCGGCGCTGGCCGGTGCCGGTCGGGTCCTGCTGCGCCCGTCGGGGACCGAGCCGGTCGTGCGGGTCATGGTCGAGGCGCCGACGAGCGACCAGGCGCACGAGGTCGCCGCGCGGCTGGCGGCGGTCGTCGGCGCCTGACCGTCGCAAGTGATCTTCTGGTGCCGCCTCCGGTGCGGGACACGGCCAGTAGATTCCGCGGTCATGAGGAACCTGACCCGCGCCGAGGCCGTCGCCAGGGCCGGACTGCTGGACGTGACGTCGTACGACGTGGAGCTGGACCTCACGGTCGGCGAGCGGCGGTTCCGGAGCAGCACGGTGGTCCGCTTCGGCTGCCGCGAGCCTGGCGCGACGACGTTCCTGGAGCTCGATGCACCGGAGCTGCACGAGGCGACGCTCAACGGCGTGCCGGTGCAGATCGAGGGCAACCGGATCGCGCTGCCTGACCTGGCGGCGGACAACGAGGTGCGGGTCGTGGCGAGCTGTGCCTACACCAACACCGGCGAGGGGCTGCACCGGTTCGTCGACCCGAGCGATGGTGCGGTCTACCTCTACGCGATGGCCTTTCTGGACGATGCCCAGCGGTTCTATGCCTGCTTCGACCAGCCCGACCTCAAGGCGGTGTTCCGGCTGACGGTGCTCGCGCCGCCGGCCTGGCGGGTCCTGAGCAACATGCGCGGCGAGCAGGACGGCGGCCGGTGGAGCTTCGCCGAGACGCCGCCGATCTCGACCTACCACCTGACCCTGGCCGCCGGGGACTGGGTGGGTGAGCAGGTCCGGTACGACGGCCTCGAGCTCGGCGTGTGGTGCCGCCGCTCGCTGCAGCCGCACCTGGAGGCCGAGGAGCTGTTCGACATCACGCGGCGCGCGTTCGCCTTCCAGCAGGCGCAGTTCGGCTCGCGGTACATGTTCGGCGACACCTACGACCAGGTGTTCTGCCCGGAGTTCAACGCCGGCGCGATGGAGAACCCGGGGATGGTGACCTACAGCGATGAGCTGTTCCTGTTCCCGTCGCGGGTCACCGAGGGCTCGCGCAGGCTTCGTGCGCAGGTCATGTCGCACGAGATGGCGCACATGTGGTTCGGCAACCAGGTGACGATGCGGTGGTGGGACGACATCTGGCTCAACGAGTCCTTCGCCGAACTGATGGGCGTGCTGACGGTCGACGAGGCCACGCCGTACGACGGGGTGTGGGCCGACTTCTGCCTCGGGCGCAAGGCCTGGGGCTACCGCGCGGACCAGCTGCCGACGACCCACCCGGTTACTGGTGCGGTGCCGGACAACCGGTCCGGGCTGCTGAACTTCGACGGGATCTCCTACGCCAAGGGCGCCAGCGCACTGCGGCAGCTGATGGCCTATCTGGGGCGCGAGGCGTTCTTCACCGGCGTGCGCGGCTACCTGGCCGAGCACGCCTGGGGGAACACCACACTCGCGGACCTGCTGGCCGCGTTGCAGACCGCGAGCGGACGCGACCTCACCACGTGGGCCGACACGTGGTTGCGCACGCCCGGGGTCAACACCCTGCGGTCGGTCGGGCAGGAGCAGACGGTCGTGCACCAGGAGTCCGACGTGCTCCGCGAGCACCGGATCGGGGTCGGCCGGTACGACCTGGTGAACGACGTCCCGGTGCTGCGCGCCCGCGAGGAGGTGGACGTGACCGGCGGCACGACCCGGCTGCCGGGGGAGCCGGCCGACCTGCTGCTGCTCAACGACGGGGACCTCACCTTCGCCAAGATCCGGTTCGACGCGCGGTCCCTGACGACCGTGCTCGCCCACCTCGGCGAGCTGGCCGACCCGCTGGCGCGGGCCGTGTGCTGGGGCGCGCTGTGGGACGCCACCCGCGACGCTGAGCTCCCGGCCGCGGACCACATCGGCGCCGTGCTGCGGGGCGCGCCGGCCGAGACCGACCCGGCGCTCGTGGAGACCCTGCTGCAGCAGGCGACGCTGGCCGCGTCGGCGTACGTCCCTTCCGGCACCGGGTTGCGCTCGCAGATCGCCGACCACTGCTGGAACGCGGCGCTGGAGCTACCGCCGGGCAGCGACCTGCAGCTGACCCGGGTGCGGGCGTACGTGCAGGCGACGGACGACGTCCCGACGCTGGAGGACCTGCTGGACCGGGGCGCCCCGGAGGGGGTCGTGGTGGACACCGAGCTGCGCTGGTGGGTGCTGCGCCGGCTGGCGGTGCTCGGCGAGGTCGACGAGCCGCGGCTCACGCTGGAGCTCACCCGGGATCGGAGCGACACCGCCCTGCGGCACGCCGAGTGGTCGCGCGCCGCCCGCCCGGACGCCGGGTCCAAGGCAGCGGTCTGGAATCTGCTGTTCGGCGACGGGCTCAGCAACGCGCAGGTCAGGGCGCTTGCTGGCGGGTTCTGGCAGTACGGGCAGGACGCTGTGCTCGAGCCGTACGTCGACCGCTACCTCGCGGCTGTACCGGGTTTCTGGTCCGGAGGCACGCCGCAGAACGCGCGCACTGCAACGCTGCTGCTGTTCCCGTCGACCCTGGTGCGCCGAGACGTGCTCGAGCGCGTCGAGGCGGTCCTGGCCACCGACCTGGTCGTCGGCGCGCGGCGCATCGTGCTCGAGCAGTCCGACGACCTGCGCCGGGCGCTGCGGGCCCGTCAGGCGGCCCCCGCGGGCTAGCCTGACGCTCATGTGCGGCATCGTCGGCTACGTCGGCCAGCAGGACGCCTGCGAGGTGGTGCTCGATGGCCTCCGCCGGCTGGAGTACCGCGGCTACGACTCCGCCGGCGTTGCGATCTTGTCCCAAGACGGGGACCTGGCTGTCCGCAAGCGGTCGGGCAAGCTGGCCAACCTGGACAAGGTCCTGGCCGAGGACCCGCTCGCCGGGACCTTGGGGATCGGGCACACCCGCTGGGCGACGCACGGGCCGCCGACCGACCGCAACGCCCACCCGCAGGTGGACTGCTCGGGCAGGGTCGCCGTCGTGCACAACGGCACCATCGAGAACTTCGAGGTGCTCGCCGCCGGGCTCGAGGCACGCGGGCACCGGCGCGAGTCCGACACCGACACCGAGGTCGTCGCCCACCTGCTCGAGGAGAAGCTCAGCCTTCCCGAGTGCGCGGGCGATCTCGCCGCCGCGGTCCGCAGCGTGTGCCGCGACCTCGAGGGCTCATTTGTCCTGGTCGTCACCCACGCCGACGAACCCGACCTGGTCATCGGCGCCCGACGCAACCTGCCCCTGGTGGCCGGGGTCGGTGACGGCGAGAACTTCCTCGGCAGCGACGTCACCGCCTTTATCGCCCACACCCGCGAGGCCCTGGTGATCGACCAGGACCAGGTCGTCGAGCTGCGCCGCGGCGGCATCACCGTGACCGACCTGGCCGGCGCCGTCGTCGTACCGCACGCGATGCACGTGGACTGGGACACCGCCGCCGCGGAGAAGGGCGGCTACGAGTTCTTCATGCTCAAGGAGATCGACGAGCAGCCCGAGGCCGTCCGGGAGACGCTCGGCGGACGGCTGGGGCCGGACGGGCTGCTGCACCTGGACGAGATTGCGCTATCGGACGACGATCTGCGGGGGATCGAGCAGGTCGTGATCATCGGCTGCGGTTCTGCCTACCACTCCGGCATGATCGGCAAGTACGCGATCGAGCGCTGGTGCCGGCTGCCGGTGCAGGTCGAGCTGGCCAGCGAGTTCCGCTACAGGGACCCGGTGATCGGCCGCAACACCCTGGTCGTCGCGGTCTCGCAGTCCGGGGAGACCGCCGACACGCTCGAGGCTGTTCGGCACGCGCGCAGCCAGCGGGCCTGGGTGCTCGCGGTGTCCAACACCGTCGGCAGCTCGATCGCTCGCGAGGCCGACGCGGTGCTCTACACCCGCGGCGGCCCCGAGGTCGCCGTCGCCTCGACCAAGGCGACGATGACCCAGATCACGGCGATGTACCTCGTCGGGCTCTACCTCGCGCAGGTCCGCGGGACGCGGGACCCGGACGAGGTCCGCGCGCACCTGCAGGACCTCGAGAGCATCCCGGACCTGCTCACCGAGCTCCTGACGCGGTCCGAGGACGTAAGGGCCGTGGCCCGCGAGATCGTCGACGCGACGCGGGTGCTGTTCCTGGGCCGGCACGTCGGCTACCCGATCGCCCTGGAGGGCGCGCTCAAGCTCAAGGAGCTGGCCTACATCTCGGCCGAGGGCTTCTCCGCCGGTGAGATCAAGCACGGGCCGATCGCGCTGATCGAGCAGGGCACACCCGTCGTCGTGCTCGCGACCCGGCATGCGCTGCAGTCCAAGCTGATCAACAATGTGCAGGAGGTCCGCGCCCGGGGCGCGCTGACGATCGTGGTCGCGACCGACGGCGACGACAGCGTCACGCCGTACGCCGACCGCGTACTCCGGGTGCCGAACACCAAGTCGCTGCTTGCCCCGCTGCTGACCATCGTCCCGATGCAGGTCCTGTCCGCCGAGATCGCCCGGCTGCGCGGCCTGGACGTCGATCAGCCGCGCAACCTGGCCAAGAGCGTGACCGTCGAGTGATCGTCGGAGTCGGGATAGACGTGGTGGACGTGAGTCGTCTCACCCGTGCCCTTATCCGCACGCCCCGCCTGTGCGACCGGCTGTTCACCTCCGGCGAGCTGCTGTCGAACGGCTCGGAGTCGCTGGCGGCGCGCTTCGCTGCGAAGGAGGCCGTCGCGAAGGCTCTTGGCGCGCCAGGAGGCCTGCGCTGGCGGGACGCCGAGGTCGTGAGCGCTGCGTCCGGACGGCCGTCGCTGCGGCTGCACGGGGGTGTCGCGGAGGAGGCGCAGGGGCAGGGGATCGCGCGCTGGCACCTGTCAATGTCGCACGACGGGGGGATCGCCACCGCCGTCGTGGTCGCTGAGTCATGACGCCGGCAACCCAGCGCGCACAGCGCCCCCGTACTGCCCCCTCCCTCCCCCGCCTGCCCCCACCAGCCTCCGCCTGCCTCCTCCAACGCCGATCAAGGCGAGATGCCCATGATCACGTGCCTGATCATGGGCATCCCGCCTTGATCGGCGAAGAGGGAGGGGGTGGCGGCGCAGAAGAAGGAGGGGGTGGCGGCGGCGCGGCAGGAGGAGGGGGTGGCGGCGGATGAGGACGGCGCACACGGTCGCGCAGGTGCGGGCAGCCGAGGCAGCACTGCTGGCGACCCTGCCGGACGGGGCGCTCATGCAGCGCGCGGCGACCGGGCTCGCGGTGGCGTGCAGCTCCCTGCTGCACCGGACGTACGGCGCCCGCGTGGTCCTGCTCGTCGGGTCCGGCAACAACGGGGCGGACGCGCTGTGGGCCGGCGCGCAGTTGGCCGGGCGCGGTGCACAGGTGCGCGCGCTGCTAGCCGGTGACGCCGTGCCGGACGCGCTGCAGGCGCTGCTGGCGGCCGGCGGCCGGGCCGTCCGGGCGAATGGCCCGGCGACCAGCAGCGCATTGACCGGCGCCGACCTGGTGCTCGACGGGCTGGTCGGCATCGGTGCGAGAGGCCCGCTGCGCGCCGCGGCGGCGGCGCTGGTCGAGGAGCTCGAGCGGTCGCAGGCCGTCGAGGACCGCGCCAGCAGGCGTCGCGGTGCTGCGGACCGGGCGCAGCTCGTGGTCGCCGTCGACGTGCCGAGCGGGGTGAACGCCGACACCGGAGCGGTCGATGGACCGGCTGTCCAGGCCGATCTCACCGTCACGTTCGGCACGTACAAGCCCGGGCTGGTCGTCGGTCCTGGGCGGGCCCGCACCGGTCGCGTGCAGCTGGTCGACATCGGGCTCACCCCCCATCTGCCGGCCGCCCCGGTCGAGGTGCTGACCGCGTACGACGTCGCGGGGCTGCTGCCCGCCCCGGATGAGGTGGCCGACAAGTACTCGCGCGGCGTACTGGGGGTGGCCGCCGGCTCGCAGCAGTACACCGGTGCGGCGGTGCTGTGCACGGGTGCGGCCGTCCGGGCGGGCGCCGGAATGGTGCGTTTCGCGGGGGCGCCGCACGCCGCCGAACAGGTGCGTAGCCGCTGGCCCGAGAGCGTCGTGACCGAGTCGAGCGGCGCGAGCGTGGTCCAAGTCGGCCGGGTCCAGGCGTGGGTCGTCGGCCCGGGGCTCGGCACCGACGAGCAGGCGCCCCGGACCGTCGAGGCGGTGCTGGCCCAGGACGTGCCGGTGCTGGTCGACGCGGACGCGCTGACGATCTGCGCGCAGCACCCGACGTGGCTGCAGCGGCGGACGGCCCCGACGATGCTGACCCCGCACGATCGGGAGTTCGCCAGGTTCGGCCGGGAGGTCGGCCCGAACCGGGTGGCCAGCGCCAGGGAGCTGGCCCGCGAGCTCGGCGTACACGTGCTGCTCAAGGGTGACGCCACGGTTGTGGTGGGACCGGACGGGCCGGCGCGGGTCAACGCCACGGGCAGCCCGGTCCTCGCCACGGCCGGGTCCGGGGATGTGCTGTCCGGCGGCGTCGGCGCGCTGCTGGCGCAGGGCCTGGATCCGCTGACGGCGGGCAGCGTCGGCGCCTACCTGCACGGCCGGGCGGGGACGCTCTCGGCCGCCGGCGCTGCGACCAGTGCCTCTGCGGTACTCGAGGCGTGGCCGGACGCCGTACGCGAGGTCCGGGCTGAGACGATGGTCGGGTGGCACAGCTGAGGACCCGTGCGCTGGTCGACACCGACGCCATCCGGGACAACGTGGCGGTGCTCGTCGAGCGGGCGCGCGGCGCTCAGGTCATGGCGGTGGTGAAGGCCGACGCGTACGGCCACGGGCTGCTTCCCAGCAGCCGCGCGGCGGTGGCTGGGGGGGCGAGCTGGCTCGGCGTCGCCTTTGTGGAGGAGGCGCTCGCGCTGCGGGCAGCGGGCCTTCGGACCCCGGTGCTGGCCTGGCTCTACAGCCCGCAGGAGGACCTGGCCCCGGCGGTGGCGGCCGGGATCGACCTCGGGGTGCACGACGTGTCGCAGCTGGTCCGGATGCAGGTCGCGGCGGCAGCGGTGGGCCGTACCGCGCGGATTCAGCTCAAGGTCGACACCGGCCTGTCCCGCGGCGGCGCCACGACCGAGCAGTGGCCGGATCTGTGCGAGGCGGCGGCCAAGGCCGAGGCCGACGGCGCCCTGCAGGTCACCGGGCTGTGGAGCCACTTCGCCTTCGCCGACGGCGGCCCGGACCACGAGGTCAACCTGGCTCAGGCGGCGGTGTTCGCCCAGGCGCTGGAGGTCGCCGACCGGGCCGGGCTCCGGCCCGAGGTGCGCCACCTCGCCAACTCCGCCGCAACCCTCACCGCACCGGCCACCCACTACGACCTGGTCCGGCCGGGCCTGGCCGTCTACGGCCTGTCGCCGGTGCCGCAGCTCGGTCGGCCGGCCGAGTTCGGGCTACGCCCGGCGATGTCGCTGCGCTCCACGGTCGCGCTGGTCAAGAGGGTGCCGGCCGGCGCGGGCGTCAGCTACCGGCACCGTTACACGACCTCGCGCGAGACGACCCTCGCCCTGGTCCCCCTCGGGTACGCCGACGGCGTACCCCGGTCGGCGACGAACACCGTCGAGGTCCTGCTCGGCGGTCGGCGGCGGCGCATCGCGGGGACGGTGTGCATGGACCAGTTCGTGCTCGACGTCGGCGCAGACGAGGTGGCCGCCGGCGACGAGGTCGTGCTTTTCGGGCCCGGTGACGACGGGGAACCGACCGCGCAGGAGTGGGCGGACGCACTGGGCACCATCGACTACGAGATCGTCTCCCGCGTCGGCGCTCGGGTGCCCCGCGAGCACCTCGGGGCCTTTGCGTGAGCCGCCGCCTGGTCGGTGGCCTGGTCAGCGCTGTCGCGGTCGGTGCCGCAGCTGGCCTCACGGCCGAGCGCTACACGGCCGGCCGGGCCCGGGTCGCCCTCGACTCGCAGGCGGGTGAGTCGTTCCTCGACGTGCCGGCGGACCGGGTGCGGGCAGTGGCGGCCGATGACGACGTACTCCTGCACGTCGAGGAGCTCGGTCCGGCCGACGCCGAGCTGACCGTCGTGTTCTGCCACGGCTACACCCAGCAGCTGGCTGTCTGGCACTACCAACGACAGGTGCTCAGCGCGGACGGGGGCTCGCGCAAGCTGGTGCTGTGGGACCAGCGCTCGCACGGCCGCAGCGGCCGCAGCAGTGCCGAGCGATCCACGATCGACCAGCTCGGCCGGGACCTGCAGTCCGTGCTGGCAGCCTGCGCGCCGACCGGTCACATCGTGCTCGTCGGACACTCGATGGGCGGCATGACGATCATGGCGCTGGCTGAACAGCGACCGGAGCTGTTCGGCAGCCGGGTGGTCGGCGTGGCCCTCATGTCCACCTCCACCGGCAAGCTGGCCGATGTCACGTTCGGGCTGCCCGCGGCGATGGGGAGGGTCACCGGGGTGGTCCTGCCGTGGCTGACCCGCGGGATGCGGGCGCGGCCCCGGCTGTTCGAGCGGGGCCGCCGGATGGGCACCGACCTGGCCTTCGTGGCGACTCGGCGGGGCGCCTTCGGGTCCAGCGACGTCAGCCCGGCGCTGGTGGAGTTCGTCGAGCAGATGACGGCCTCGACGCCGGTGGATGTGATCGGGGAGTTCTACGACACCTTCCGCAGCCACGACAAGCTGACCGCGATCGAGGTGCTCGCGGACGTCGAGACCCTCGTTCTGGTCGGCAGCAAGGACGTGGTGACGCCCGTCAAGCACAGCCGGGTGATCGCCGAGTTCCTGCCCGCCGCTTTGCTGGTCGTCGTCGAGGGCGCCGGGCACATGGTCCAGCTCGAGCGCGCGGCGCTGGTCACGCTGCAGCTGCAGGCCCTGCTGCGGCGCGCCAGCAGGGCGCGCAGTCGTACGGCGTGAGTAGCCAGCCCGGCGTGCAGGCAGCGGCAGGGGTCCGGCTGGCGGCCGGTAGGGCGGCTGGTTGGGCCGAGCTGGCGGAGGCCGCGCGCGGCTGCACCGCCTGCCCTGAGCTGGCGGCGACCCGGACGCAGGTGGTCGTGGGATCGGCGCCGGCCGGTGCCCGCCTGCTCATGGTCGGCGAGGCGCCCGGTGCCCAGGAGGACGCGACCGGGGAGCCGTTCGTCGGCCGGAGCGGGCAGCTGCTCGACCGGCTGCTGGCCGAGGCCGGGCTGCCGCGCGAGCAGGTGGCGGTGCTCAACACGCTCAAGTGTCGCCCGCCCGGCAACCGGGTCCCGAGCCGCGGCGAGACCGCGACCTGCCGCGGCTGGACCGAGCGGCAGGTCGAGCTGCTCGACCCGGCGCTCGTGGTCACCCTCGGCCTGTCCGCGACGGCGTGGTGGCTGGGCCGGACGACCTTGAGCGCCGTACGCGGGCAGGTGCACCAGGCGGCCGGCCGGCGGGTGCTGCCGACCTACCATCCCAGTGCCGCCATCCGGTTCGGGCCCCGGGGCGAGCCGCTGCGCCTGCTCCGGGAGGACCTGGCGACCGCCGTACGGCTGGTGTCGTGAACGAGGTCGTCGAGCTGCCGACCGTCGAGGACACCCGGGCGTACGGCGTGCGGCTCGCCTCGGTTCTGCGCGCCGGCGACCTGGTGGTGCTGTCCGGGCCGCTCGGCGCCGGGAAGACCGCGCTGACCCAGGGGATCGGGCAGGGGCTCGGCGTCCTCGGCCGAGTGACCAGTCCGACCTTCGTGCTCGCCCGGGTGCACCGGGGAACGCTGCCGCTGGTACACGTCGACGCCTACCGCCTGCGGGACAGCGCCTCATCCGCACTCGAGCTCGACGACCTCGACCTCGACGCCGACCTGCCCAGCTCGGTCACCGTCGTCGAGTGGGGCGACGGTCTGGTCGAGGGCCTGTCCGAGGACCGGCTCGAGATCGCGCTCGCCCGGCACGACGACGACCGGCGTACGGCGGTCGTCCGCGGCATCGGTCGACGCTGGTCCTGACGGTCGCCGGCGAGCGCTCGAACGAAACGCTTACACGAGTCGAACCCGGCCGATGCCGGCGGCGTCGAGAGTGGACACATGAAGCGCCTCCTGGCAGGCCTCGCCGCAATCGGCGTAGCACTGCTTCCCGTGTCCTGCACCTCATCGACGAGCGGCCAGCCCGGTGCCCTGCCGTCCGGGCAGCCGCCCAGCTCCCATCCGGCCAGCTCCCGTCCCAACGTGGTCGTCGTACTCACCGACGACCTGTCGTGGAACTTGGTGAGCCACATGCCCCACGTCCAGGCCCTGCAGAAGGCCGGGATGACGATGTCGAACCACTACGTCATCGACTCCCTGTGCTGCCCGTCCCGCTCGGCCATCTTCACCGGCGAGTACCCGCACGACGACGGCGTCTTCACCAACTCCGGCAGCGACGGCGGGTACAACGCCTACAACAGCAACGGCAACGAACCGAAGTCGTTCGCTCTTGCCTTGCAGCAAGCCGGCTACCGCACCGGGTTCATGGGCAAGTACCTCAATGGTTATCAGCCCACGGACAAGGTGCCTCCCGGCTGGAACGAGTGGGATGTCACGGGAAACGGCTACCCCGAGTTCAACTACACGCTGAACGAGAACGGCAAACAGCAGCACTACGGCAAGGACCCGAAGAGCTATCTCACCGATGTGGTGTCGCAAAAGGGCGGCTCGTTCATCGACTCCGCTGCCACATCGGGCCAGCCCTTCATGCTGGAGGTGGCGACGTTCGCCCCGCACGGGCCGTACACGCCGCCGCCGCGCTACGCGAACCCGGTGAAGAACGTCCCCTACCCCAAGACCAGCGCGTACGACGTGCTACCGAGTAATCCGCCGTCGTGGCTGAAGGGCCGCCCGCCACTGACGCCGAAGCAGCAGAGCCAGATCGCCAAGGCGTACAGCAAGCGGGTGGCGGCCGACCTCGCCGTCGACGACATGATCGGCCACCTCGAGCAGGAGCTGAAGGCGAAGGGGGTCGCCCAGAACACCTACATCGTGTTCAGCTCTGACAACGGCTACCACATGGGCGAATACCGCCTCATGCCAGGCAAGCAGACCGCCTTCGACACCGACACCCACCTACCGCTGATCGTGAGCGGTCCCGGCGTCCCAGCTGGTCGCTCGACCAACCAGCTCACCTCCAGCATCGATCTCGCGCCGACGTTCGAGTCGCTCACCGGCGCGGCGACCGGCGCCAACGTGGACGGGGTCAGCCTGGCCGGACTCTTGCACGGACAGGCTCCGACAGACTGGCAGCAGGCCGTTCTCATCGAGCACCACGGCCCCAACAATGCCAACGGTGACCCGGACCGGCAGAACGCGAAGAAGGCCAATCCGCCCTCCTACGAGGCGGTGCGGACCGCGACTGCGCTCTACGTCCGGTACGCCAACGGCGAGCAGGAGTACTACGACACCGCGCATGACCCCCAAGAGCTTCACAACCTCGCGGCCAAGGGCGTGCCGCCGGCGCTGACGAAGGCCCTCACCGCGCTCGAGCACTGCCATGACGCGAAGGCGTGCCAGGCGGCGGCCCGGCTGTAGCAGTTCGCGTCGTCAGGGCCGTCCCGCCGGCCGACAGGGCAGACTCGACCAGACCGCCCTCGAGCTCCGGAGCTGCCCCATGACCCTGTCGATCGCCAGCATCCTCGCCGAGTCCTCCGTGCGGTACGCCGACCGCACCGCCGTCGTGCTCGGCCCCCTGCGCATCACCTACGCCGAGCTGTGGGACGAGGCCAAGCGGTACGCCGCGGTGCTGCGCAGCAAGGGGATCGGCGAGGGGGACAAAGTGGCTCTACTGCTGCCCAACACCCACCACTTCCCGCTGGCCTACTTCGGTGTGCTGGCTCTGGGCGGTGTCGCCGTACCGGTCCACGCGCTGCTCAAGGCCGAGGAGATCGAGTACGTCCTGACCGACTCCGGAGCCAAGGTGATGGTCTGCGCCGCACCCCTGCTCGGCGAGGGCGCGAAGGGGGCCGAGCTGGCCGGCGTACCGGTGCTGGCTGTGATGGACGGCGGCGACGCGTCGGTGGAGCGGATCGACGAGCTGGCCGCCGGCGCCCCGGCGATCGAGGCGATCGTGCCGCGCGATGCGCACGACACAGCGGTGGTGCTCTACACCAGCGGCACGACGGGCAAGCCCAAGGGCGCCGAGATCACCCATCTCAACGTCACCATGAACGTCGTGGTGTCGGCCCAGCACAGTTTCGAGATCGACGAGACCGACGTCGTGCTCGGCTGCCTGCCGCTGTTCCACACCTTCGGTCAGACCTGCTGCATGAACACCTCGTTCTACGTCGGCGCCACCGTCGTGATGCTGCCGCGCTTCAACGGGCCGGCCGCGCTGGACCTGCTCGTGGACGAGAAGTGCACGATCTTCATGGGCGTCCCCACCATGTACGTCGGCCTGATCGAGGCCGCCAAAAGCAGCGACAAGCGGCCTTTCGCTCAACAGCGCGCTGTCCGGCGGCGCTGCCCTGCCCGAGGCCGTGCTCGAGCAGTTCAACGAGCTGTACGACACGCACGTGCTCGAGGGCTACGGGCTGACCGAGACCTCACCGGTGGCGACGTTCAACCAGAAGGGCTTCCCGCCGGTCGCCGGCACCGTCGGCAAGAGCATCTGGGGGGTGGACGTCGAGATCGCCAAGGCCGAGGTGGAGGAGAGCATCGAGCTGCTGCCGACCGGCGAGCTCGGGGAGCTCGTCGTACGCGGGCACAACGTGTTCAAGGGCTATCTCAACAAGCCCGAGGCCACGGAGGCGGCGATCATCGACGGCTGGTTCCGCACCGGTGACCTCGGGACCAAGGACGCCGACGGCTACCTGCGTATCGTCGACCGCAAGAAGGACATGGTCATTCGCGGCGGCTACAACGTCTACCCGCGCGACGTCGAGGAGGTTCTATTGCGCCACCCCGCCGTCGCGCAGGTCGCCGTGATCGGCCTGCCGGACGCGAAGTCCGGCGAGGAGATCTGCGCCGTCGTCGTGCTGGACGGCGAGGTCAGCGAGGCCGATCTGGTGTCCTGGTCCAGGCAGCACCTGGCGGCCTACAAGTACCCGCGGCGCGTGTTCTTCACCGATGCCCTCCCCCTCGGGCCGTCCGGCAAGGTGCTCAAGCGCGAGCTCGTGGCGACCTACACGGACTAGCCTCGCCCAGGTGCTCGTCCTCGGCCTCGACACCTCGACGCCCTCAGTCTCGGTGGCGCTGGTCGACACCGGCCGCGGCGTGCTGGCCGAGCGGACGGTCCTGGACGGACGGCGGCACGGCGAGGTGCTCGCGGTCGGCATCCGTGCGGTCCTTTCCGAGTCAGGCTGGCGAGCAGGCGATCTCGAGGCTATCGTGGTCGGCCTCGGACCGGGGCCGTTCACCGGCCTGCGGGTCGGGATCGTGACGGCGGCCTCGCTGGCCGACGCGCTGGGCGTCTCCGCGTACGGCGTGTGCTCCCTCGACGGCCTGTACGTCGACGGGCCGGGCGCTCTCGCGGCCGTGACCGATGCCCGCCGGCGGGAGGTCTACTGGACCGTGTACGACGGCGGCGGCGCCCGCACCGACGGCCCCCACGTGACCAAGCCCGACGTCGCGGCCGCCGCGATGGCCGGTTGCCGGGTCGTCGGCGCCGGCGCGCTGCTGTACCGCGAGGCCTTCGCCGGGCTGGACGTGCGGGACCAGCCGACAGCACCTGCGGTCGAGCAGCTGGTGCGCCGGGTCGACTTCGGCCGGGGCCCGGAACCGCTCGTCCCGCTCTACCTACGGCGACCGGACGCGACCGAGCCGGTGCCCAGATGAGCGACGGCCCGCTGCTGCTGGAGGCGTTCCCGCACGCCTACGACGCCGCGCACGAACGGCGGGTGCCAGGCGAGCCCAGGGGGGTCGTCTACTACCCGGGGGCGCGCCGCGACGGCGGCTCCGACGGGGCATGGCTGCGCATCAGCCCGCGCGGGTTGCCCGCCTGGACCGGCGTGTTCAGCTCCGACAATCTCCCGGGCCTGCTCAACGTCGTCGCCAGCTGGCCCGAGCCGCACACGATGTTCGTGGCGGCCGGCGGACCGCCCTACCTGGTGGATGTCCGCGACCCCGACCGGTGGAGCCGGATCGAGCGCCAGGTGCGTGTGTTCGAGCCGGTCGGGGCGCTCGCCCTCCTGCTGGACGGGCAGGTCCTCCCGGCGTACGACGCCGCCGGCCTGGCCTGGGAGAGCGACGGACTGGGCCTGGGCACGTCGTGGCTGGGCGTGCTCGACGACGAGGTGCACCTGCGCTCGGGCGACCTGCGGTACCGCGTGGACCTGCGGCACGGGCGGACGGTCACCGAACGGATGCCGGGATGAGCAGCGGCGTCGGGCTCACCCGGATGCGCTGGTGGCACCTTGATCTCGTGGTCATCCTGGAACGCGAGCTGTTCGGCCCGGAGCCGTGGACGGCGGGGACGTTCTGGTCCGAGCTGGGGCAGATCGCTACCAGGCACTACCTGGTGGCCACCGACGGCGCCCAGCTCGTGGGGTACGCCGGCTTCTGCGACTACCCGGACGAGGGGTTCGTGCAGACGATGGCGGTTGCGCCGGCCTACCAGGGCCGGGGACTCGGCAACCGGCTGCTGACCGCGCTGCTGGACGAGGCGCGTTGCCGCGGCAAGCGCACCGTGGTGCTGGAGGTGCGGGCCGACAACGAGGTGGCCCAGCGGCTGTACGCCCGGCACGGGTTCGTCCGGACCGCGGTGCGCCGTGGCTACTACGCGCCCGGCGGCACCGACGCCTGGGTCATGACCAGGACAGGCTCATGAGCGACCCGCTGGTGCTCGGCATCGAGACGTCCTGCGACGAGACGGGCATCGGGATCGTGCGCGGCCGGACCCTGCTCGCTGACGCGGTTGCCAGCTCGGTCGAGTTGCACGCCCGCTTCGGGGGTGTCGTCCCCGAGGTCGCCTCGCGGGCGCACCTGGAGGCGATGGTGCCGACGGTGCACCGGGCGCTGACCACCGCCGGCGTCGCGCTCGGCGACCTCGACGCGGTCGCCGTCACCGCCGGACCCGGCCTGGCCGGCGCACTGCTCGTGGGCGTCGCCGCCGCGAAGGCCTACGCGCTCGCCTTGGACCTTCCCCTGTACGGCGTCAACCACCTCGCGGCGCATGTCGCGGTCGACGTCCTCGAGCACGGGCCCCTGCCCGAGCCGTGTATCGCGCTGCTGGTCTCCGGCGGCCACTCCTCCCTGCTGCTCGTCGAGGACGTCACGGTCGGGTTGACCCCGCTGGGCCAGACCGTCGACGACGCGGCCGGCGAGGCGTTCGACAAGGTGGCCCGCCTGCTGGGACTGGGTTTCCCCGGCGGCCCGGCCATCGACCGGCTCGCCCGCTCCGGCGACAGGGCGGCCGTGGCCTTCCCGCGCGGCATGGGCACCGACCCGTCGTACGACGTGAGCTTCTCCGGGCTGAAGACCGCGGTCGCGCGATGGGTGGAGCGGCACGACGGACCGGTACCGGTGGCCGACGTCTGCGCCAGCTTCCAGGAGGCAGTGGTGGATGTGCTGACCGCCAAGGCGGTGCGGGCGTGCCGCTCGTACGGCGTGGACCACCTGCTGATCGGCGGCGGCGTCGCGGCCAACAGTCGGCTGCGCGCTCTGGCGCAGGAGCGGTGCGACGCGGCCGGCGTACGCCTGCGGGTCCCCCGCCCGGGGCTGTGCACCGACAACGGCGCGATGGTGGCCGCCCTGGGGGCGCGCATGGTCGCGGCCGGCGTCCTGCCGAGCCCGCTGGACCTGCCGGCCGACAGCGCCATGCCCGTCGAGCTGGTCCGGTGCCGCTGACCCCCTGACCCCCTGCCCGGCCAACCGCTTCACCGCTGCCCCGCCGACCCCCTGACCGCCGACCGCCTCGACCGCCGACCCTTCACCCGTTGAGGGTCGGGAACGGCCCCGGTCCGCGCGGCCGGGTGGGGCGGTACCCGACCCTCGACCGGGGGCGGTGGCAGCGCGGGCGGGCTGCTGCTTGAGGGTCGGGAACGGCCGCGGTCCGCGCGGCCGGGTGGGGCGTAACCCGACCCTCGACCGGGGGCGGTGGCAGCGCGGGCGGGCTACTGCTTGAGGGTCGGGAACGGCCCCGGTCCGCGCGGCCGGGTGGGGCGGTACCCGACCCTCGGGCCCCCTCGTGGCGCGGGGTTGTGCCGCTGGCACTCGACTGGTTAGAGTGCCAATAGCGACGGGCGCCTGACCCCGCGACGGCAGGCACCCAGCTCGCGCCTCATCTACGCTCCACAGGAGGAACTGTGACTACTGCGACCAAGGTCGCCATCAAGCCGCTCGAGGACCGCATTGTCGTCCAGGCCGTCGAGGCCGAGACGACGACTGCGTCGGGCATCGTCATCCCCGACACCGCCAAGGAGAAGCCCCAGGAGGGCACCGTCCTGGCCGTCGGACCGGGTCGGTTCGAGGACGGCAGCCGCGTTCCGCTCGACGTCAAGGTCGGGGACAAGGTGCTCTACAGCAAGTACGGCGGCACCGAGGTCAAGTACGCAGGCGAGGAGTACCTCGTGCTCTCCGCCCGCGACGTGCTGGCCGTCATCGAGGGCTAGCTGCCCTGTTCGACTCAGCGACGCCCCGAGACCCCGCCCGGGGACCCGGGGCGTCGCCTGTTTGCCCTTCAGCACCACCGTCTCCAGCACCACCGAGAGGACCGCATGAGCAAGACCCTGAGTTTCTCCGAGGACGCCCGACGCTCCCTCGAGCGCGGCGTCGACACCCTTGCCAACGCTGTGAAGGTGACGCTCGGCCCCAAGGGCCGCAACGTCGTGATCGGCAAGAAGTACGGCGGCCCGACCATCACCAACGACGGCGTCACCATCGCCCGCGAGGTCGAGCTGGAGGACCCCTACGAGAACATGGGTGCCCAGCTGGCCAAGGAGGTCGCCACCAAGACCAACGACGTCGCCGGTGACGGCACCACGACCGCGACCGTCCTCGGCCAGGCGATGGTCCACGAGGGCCTCAAGGCTGTCGCGTCCGGCATCAACCCGATGGGCCTCAAGGGCGGCATCGATGCCGCCGTTGACGCCGTGAGTGACGCCCTGCTGGCCGCCGCCAGCCCGGTGGAGACCCCCAGCGAGGTCGCCGCGGTCGCCGCCATCAGCGCCCAGGACACCCGCGTCGGCGAGCTCGTCGCCGAGGCGATGGACAAGGTCGGCAAGGACGGTGTCATCACCGTCGAGGAGAGCCAGGCCACCGGCCTGGAGCTCGAGCTGACCGAGGGCATGCAGTTCGACAAGGGCTACATCAGCCCGTACTTCGTCACCGACGCCGAGCGCATGGAGTCCGTGCTCGAGGACGCCAGCGTCCTGATCGTCAACGGCAAGGTCTCGGCCATCGCAGACCTGCTGCCGTTGCTGGAGAAGGTCGTGCAGTCCGGCAAGGCCCTGCTCATCGTGGCTGAGGACGTCGACGGCGAGGCGCTGTCAACCCTGGTCGTGAACAGCATCCGCAAAACCGTGAAGGTCGCCGCCGTGAAGGCGCCGGGCTTCGGGGACCGCCGCAAGGCGATGCTGCAGGACATGGCCGTGCTGACCGGCGCCCAGGTCGTCAGCGCCGAGGTCGGCCTCAAGCTCGACCAAGTCGGCCTCGAGGTGCTCGGCCGCGTCCGTACCGTCACCGTCACCAAGGACACCACCACGATGGTGGACGGCAACGGCAGCCGCGAGGACGTCTCCGGCCGGGTCGCCCAGATCAAGCAGGAGATCGAGGCCAGCGACAGCGACTGGGACAAGGAGAAGCTCCAGGAGCGTCTGGCCAAGCTGGCCGGCGGCGTCGGCGTCATCAAGGTGGGCGCCCACACCGAGGTCGAGCTCAAGGAGCGCAAGCACCGGCTCGAGGACGCCATCTCGGCGACCCGCGCGGCGGTCGAGGAGGGCATCGTCCCCGGCGGTGGCGCTGCGCTCGTGCACGCCGCCAAGGTGCTCGAGGGCGGTCTCGGGCAGACAGGTGACGCGCTCGTCGGCGTCAACATCGTCCGCAAAGCGCTGGACGAGCCGGCCCGCTGGATCGCAGAGAACGCCGGGCTCGAGGGCCGGGTAGCCGTCAACCGCATTCGTGAGGCGGGCCTGGCCAACGGCCCGCGCTTCGGCCTGAACGCCGAGACGGGCGAGTACGCCGACCTGGTCGCCCAGGGCGTCGTGGACCCGGTCAAGGTCACCCGCTCGGCTGTCCGCAACGCGGCGTCGATCGCCAGCATGCTGCTGACGACCGAGACGCTGATCGTCGACAAGCCGGCCGAGGAGGCCGCTGAGGCCGGCGGCGGGCACGGGCACCAGCACTAGGTCCGCACCCAGCTAGCGGCACACCAGCACCAGGCACACCAGCACGGCCCGGACGGGCCCGGCACCTGCCACGCGCAGGCGCCGGGCCCGTCCGTAGTACGGGACGACACCGGTGGCGGCCTGCCGTCAGGCTGAGCCGGTCAAGCCAGCCGACCGGACCTCGCCGGGTCGTCGGTATGCCGGCCCTGTGACAACCTCGGGAGGTGGTGCTGGACGCGGTCGTCATCGGAGCCGGTCACAACGGGTTGGTGGCGGCCACGCTGCTCGCCCGCGCCGGGTGGAGCGTCGAGGTACTGGAGCAGGCCCCGGTAGCGGGCGGCGCCATCGGGAGCGACACCACCTCGCGCGGCTACCGGCACGACTGGGGCTCGGCGTTCTACGGCGTGCTGCACGCCTCCCCGGTCTTTCGCGAGCTGGGGCTCGACCGGAGGGTGAGCTGGGCCGGCACCGACCTGCCGGTCGCGGTCCTGCACGGCCCGGGCGACCCGGCGCTGCTGTGGTCCACCGACGAGCGCACCGCGGACGGGCTGGGCCCCGACGGCGCAGCCTGGCGCGCGCTGCTGACCTGGTGGGACGCCCGCGGTCGAGCCCTGTTCGACGCCACCCTCGGCCCCGTCCCCTCCCTGCCGCTGCTGCTGGCCGGACTGCGCCTCGGTCCGCGCGGTGTCCTGCGTACGACCGGGCAGTTGCTGGAGCCGGTCGAGGCGTGGGCGGCGAACACCTTCGCCGGCGCGGCGGCCCGGATGCTCGTCGTCGGTCACGCCACCCACGGCGATGTGGGGGTCGATGCCGCGGGCTCGACACCCCCGGCGCTGCTGCTCACGATGGCCGCGCAGCGCTTGGGCATGCCGGTGCCCATCGGCGGCGCCTCGGTCCTCGCCGACGCCTTCGTAGCCGCAGCCCAGGACGCCGGCGTCGTGGTGCGCACCGGTGTCGAGGTCACCCAGGTGGTGGTGCGCGGGGGCCGGGCGGTCGGCGTGGCGTGCGCTGACGGCACCGAGATCGTCGTACGACGGGCGGTTGTGGCCTGCACGGCGCCGGACGTGCTGGCCCGCGACCTTGTGGGGGAGCAGCACCTGCCTGGCCCGTGGTTGGCGCAGCTCGCCCGGCACCGGTGGGCGAGCGGCTACTTCCGCGTCGACGTGGACCTGTCGGAGCCGGCGCCGTGGGCCGGGCCGGACGTCCAGGAGGCCATGGTCGTCCACGTCACCGGAGACGTCGACGAGCTCGCGCTGTCGCAGGCCCAGGTATCGCGTGGGTTGCTGCCCGCGGCGCCCCAGCTGATCGTCGGCCAACAGGACCGGGCGGACCCGTCCAGGGTGCCGGCGGGCGCCGCCTCGCTGTGGGTGGAGTGCCGGTGCCCGGCCCGTCCGTGCGGTGACGCGGCCGGTGACCTGGCGCCGGACTGGGCCCCCGGCTTCGCCGAGCGGGTCCTGGACCGGCTCTCGGCGTACGCGCCGGGACTTCGGGAGCGCATCGTGGACACTACGGTGACGACTCCGTTGGACCTGCAGCGGCGCGACCCGAACCTGCACGGCGGCGACGTCGCTGGCGGCTCGGCCAGCCCGGACCAGCTCCTGGTCTTCCGCCCGGTGGCCGGCTGGTCACCGTGGCGGCTGCCGGTCCGCGGGCTCTACCAGTGCGGGGCGGCCACCCACCCGGGCGGGGGTGTGCACGGGATGCCTGGGCGCAACGCGGCCCGCACCGTGCTGCGGGACGCCCACCTGCGACGGTGATCACGCGTCGCCGAGTCTGCCGGTCCAGCCGGGACTTGGGGCTCAGACTGCGGTGGCGTGCTCCGTGCCGAGGATCTGCTCGCGGTCGTGCTCGGACAGGCCACCCCAGACGCCGTACGGCTCCCGGGCGGCCAGTGCGTGCTCACGACAGGACATCAGCACCGGGCAGGTCGCGCAGACCGCCTTCGCGGAGGCCTCGCGGTTGGACCGGGACGGGCCGCGCTCACCTTCGGGATGGAAGAACAGCTCGGTGTCCTCGCGCCGGCAGGCGCCGAACATCTGCCACTCCCACTTCTCGAGCTGGGGACCGGGGAGGCGTGAGACGTCGGTCATGGTCATCCCTGTTCATCACGTAACGGTGGTACCGAGGGTGGCCTTTTGGACGCTACAACCGATTCACAAGTAGTTCAAGTCCCCAGAGGGGAGCTGGGCCTGTTCTCTGGTGTCCTCAGCAGTGTCCCCCCGGTGGTGAGCTACACCTTCCTCAAGTTGTGGGCCCGCACCGGCACCAGCATCCTGATGCGGTGGCAGCGGCCCAGGACGCGCAGGGTGCAGCGCGGCTGACCGTCGCCGCCGTCGCCCACCGGCTCGGTGTGGCGCCGGGCACGCTTCGGACCTGGGACCGCCGGTACGGTCTGGGGCCCAGCGAACACACTGCCGGGTCCCACCGGCGCTACTCGGCGGCCGACGTCGTCCGGCTCGAGCTGATGCGCAGGTTGACGCTCGACGGGGTGGGCCCCGCTGAGGCGGCGCGGGTCGCCCTGACCGCCGCGCCCGCACCGGTTGCACCGGCGGCAAGCGCGGGATCCGGTCCGCTCGCGACGCACCCGCCCGTGGCCGGTCCATTGCCCGACCGCGAAGGCCGGTTGCGTCCCGGAAGTCCCGGAAGTCCCGGAAGTCTCGGAGGTCCGGGAGGCCCCGGAGGCAAGGTGCTGGCGATGCCCGGCGCCGACGCGGTCGCCCGGGGAGTGGGCCGGGCTGCGATGGCGCTGGACAGCGGCGCCGTGACCGCGATCGTACGGGCCGAACTGGCGGCGTACGGCGTGGTGCACACCTGGGAGCACGTGCTCGTTCCGGTGCTGGTGGCGGCCGGGAACCGTTGGGCTGCGACGGGCGAGGGCGTGGAGGTTGAGCACCTGCTGTCGGAGTGCATTGTCGCTGCGCTGCGTCAGCACGCCGGGGCGGACGCCATCGAGCCCGCGCGTCCGGTACTGCTGGCATGCGCTCCGAACGACCAGCACGTCTTGCCGCTACAGATCCTCGCCGCCGGCCTGGCCGAGCGGGGGATGGCGGCGCGCGTGCTCGGTCCTGCGCTGCCGATCGACGCGCTGCACTCCGCCGTACGCCGGATCGGTCCGTCGGTGCTGTTCCTGTGGGCGCAGCTGCGGACGAGCGCGGACGTCTCGGTCCTGTCGAGCTTGCCGGTGACCCGCCCGGCGACGGCTGTCGTCGTCGGGGGGCCGGGGTGGGACGTCGCCGAGCTGCCTCAGCGGGTGACCGCAGCCGGTGACCTGGCCAGCGCGTTGACCCTGGTGGGGCAGGCGCTCGGTCGGTAGCGCGGGCTCGTTTCAGGCGCCGGGCTCTCGGTACGGTCGGGGCGTGACCGGACCTGGGCCCCCCGAGCTTCGCGAACTGCTGGCGATCGGGGAACAGGCAGTGTTCCACGGCGAGCCGGTCGCCGCGGTAGGAGTTCTCGAGCAGGCCGTGGTGCTCGCTCAGGCGCACGGGCTCGTCGCGGAAGTCGCTGAGGCGGCCTGGCTGCTGGGCGTGGCGCTGGGCTCCCTCGGGCGGTACGGCGGCGCGCTCACCGTGCTGTCCCGGCCGGTCACCGCCGGGTCGGAGCCGGACGCGGCGGCCGAGCTGCAGCGGACCGGCGCCCTGTCCGGCTCAACGACCGCCAGCATTCACCGCCAGCTCGGCCGGCACGCAGTGGCGCGTGAGGCGGACCTGGCGGCGCTCGCCCTCACGGACGGCAGCGGCGAGGCAGCGTTCGACGCCCTGCTCGGCCTGGCCTTGGCCGCGGTCGGTCTGGACGAGGGCGACGAGGCCGCCGACCGGCTGGCGCAAGCGCAGGCGGCACTGCCCGGTGACGGGAGCCGGTGGTGGCGCCAACGGGTGCGACTGGGCTGGACGACCGCGGAGGTGGCCTTGTTCGAGGGCCGCGCGCAGGACGCCGTCGGGCAGGCCGCGGCCGCGGTCCAGTGGGCGCAGGATGCGCGGGCCCCACGGCACGTGGCCAAGGGCCTGTTGCTCGTCGGGCTGGCGGAGGTCAGCGCCGGCAGGGACGAGGCGGTCGGCACCTTGCGCCGCGCGGCCACCGTCGCCGAGCCGCTGGCGGTGCTGCCCATCATCTGGCCGGTACGCGCGCTGCTGGGAGCCCTGCTGGCCGAGACCGACCAGCTCGCGAGCGTGCACAGTCTCGACGCGGCCCGTACGGCCGTACTCACGATCGCCGCCGATCTGCCGATGGCCGTCCGCAGTGCCTGGCTGGGCCGGCCGGACGTGGCGACCCTGCTCGAGCGTCAGGTGGGGGGCTCGCCGGCGTACGGCCCTGCGGGGTGACTCGGGCCAGGTGAGGCCGCGGGCTCACGTCGGCGGCCTGTCCTGCCGAAGCCTGTCAGGACCCCCACGACGAAGGCGACCCCGTGACGACCGTGCTCATCTGTGACGACCACCGGACCGTACGGGAGGGGCTGCGGCAGTTCGTCTCCGGCGTCCCGGGCGTACAGAAGGTCCAGACCGCGGCCAGCGGGGAGGAGGTCCTCGCGCGCTATCCCCAAGAGCGCCCCGATCTGGTGCTGATGGACGTCCGGATGCCCGGTCTGGGCGGTCTGGAATCCACCCGGCGGCTCGTTGCGGCCCACCCCGAGGCCAAGGTGATCATGCTGACGGCCGCCGACGATCGGGACCAGGTCGCGGCCGCGGTGTCGCACGGGGCCCGCGGATACCTGCAGAAGGACGTCAGCCACGAGGAGCTGTGCGCGGCGGTCGCCCACGCCCTGGATGGCATGGACCTGTTCGCCGTTCCCGTGCGCCAAGGGCTGCGCAGCTACGACGCACCCGGTCCCGGGGGCGTGCCTGCCCCGCAGCTGACCGAACGCGAACTTCAGGTCCTGACCGGGATGAGCCAGGGCAAGAGCAACGGCGCGATCGGGCGCGAGCTCTACCTGTCCGAGGACACGATCAAGACGCACGCGCGGCGGCTGTTCCGCAAGCTCGAGGTCAACGACCGCGCACAGGCAGTGGCCCTGGGCTTCCGCCGCGGCCTGGTCAGCTGAACCGGCCGGTCACAGGTGCAGTACTGCCTCGTGGTCGACATGGGTCGACCGCTCGAGCTGGAAGGTGGAGTGCTCGAGGTCGAAGTGCCCCCTCAGGCACTCGCCGAGCCGGTCCAGCACCTCGGGCGCCCTGCAGTCGGTCCAGACGTCGTCGTCCACGACGACGTGGGCGGACAGGACCGGGTTGCCGCTGGTGATCGTCCAGGCGTGCAGGTCATGGCAGGACAGGACTCCGGGGGTCTGGCAGATGTGCCTGCGCACCTCGTCGAGATCCACGCCCTCCGGGGTGCCCTCCAGCAGTACGTCCACCGCCTGCCGGAGCAACCGGATCGTTCTGGGAATGATCAGGATAGCGATGACCAGCGACGCGGCCGGGTCGGCGCGCTGCCACCCGGTGAGGGCGATGACCCCTGCGGCGACGATGACGGCGGCCGCCCCGAACAGGTCCGACGCCACCTCCAAATAGGCCCCGCGCACGTTGAGGGACTCGCCCTTCCCGCCGGTCAGCAGCAGCAGGCTGACCGCGTTCCCGAGCACGGCGACGACCCCGAACACGACCATGATGCCCGGAGCCGACTGCCCCGGGTCGAGGAGCCGGCGGACCGCCTCGACCAGGATGAACACGCCGAGCACGAGCAGCAGGACGGCGTTGACCACTGCGGCTAGGATCTCCGCCCGCTCGTACCCGAAGGTCCTGCGTGCCGTGGCCGGCCGACCGGCCCAGTAGACCGCGAGCAGGCTCAGGCCGATCCCGGCGGCGTCCGCGGTCATGTGGGCGGCATCCGCGAGCAGCACCAGGCTGTGCGCGAGCAGGCCGCCGACGACTTCCGTCAGCAAGATCGCCACCGTGATGCACAGGACTGCTGTCAGGCGACCTTGCTGCGCTGCTGCTGCGGTCCGGCCCCCATGCGCATGGTCGTGGCTGCCGCTCACGCCGGAGACGTTACAGCAGCGGCGTTACCGCGCTCGGCGTCTTTCGGCAGGTAGAGTCCCGGGGATTCCCCGACGCTCCTGCAAGGAGAATCCGATGACGCCGCTCGACGCCGCGGCCGCCGCGAAGTTCGCTGGGATGGGGCTGACCTTCGACGACGTCCTGCTGCTGCCGGGTGAGAGCGACGTCATCCCCAGCGAGGCGGACACCTCGACCCGGCTGAGCCGGCGGATTCGGTTGCGCGTCCCGCTGCTCTCCAGCGCGATGGACACCGTGACTGAGGCGCGCATGGCGATCGCCATGGCCCGGCAGGGGGGCGTGGGGGTGCTGCACCGCAACCTGTCGATCGAGGACCAGGCAGCGCAGGTCGACCTCGTCAAGCGCTCGGAGGCCGGCATGGTCACCAACCCGGTGACCTGCGCGCCCGACGACACCCTCGCCGACGTCGATCGGCTCTGCGCTTACTACCGCATCTCCGGGCTGCCGGTCGTGGACGCCGGCGGTGTGCTGCTCGGCATCGTCACCAACCGCGATACCCGCTTCGAGACCGACCAGGGCCGGCTCGTACGCGAGGTCATGACCGCCATGCCCCTGGTCACCGCGCGGGTGGGCGTGCCCAACGACGAGGCCCTACGCCTGCTGCAGGCGAACAAGATCGAGAAGCTGCCTCTGGTCGATGGTTCGGGCCGGCTGCGCGGGCTGATCACGGTCAAGGACTTCGTCAAGCGCGAGCAGTTCCCCCTGGCCACCAAGGATGCCGACGCCCGTCTGGTTGTGGCCGCAGCGGTCGGCTTCCATGGCGACGCCTGGAAGCGGGCGATGGCCCTGGTCGAGGCCGGCGTGGACCTGCTGGTGGTCGACGTGGCGAACGGCCACGGTCGCGGCGTCCTCGAGATGGTCTCCCGGATCAAGGGGGATAGTTCTGCGGCTCATGTCGATGTCATCGGTGGCAACGCGGCCACCCGTGCCGGCGCGCAGGCCCTCGTCGATGCCGGCGCCGACGGGGTGAAGGTCGGCGTCGGGCCCGGCTCGATCTGCACGACGCGGGTGGTCGCAGGAGTCGGCGTCCCGCAGGTCACGGCCATCTACGAGTCCGCGCTGGCCTGCCGGCCGGCCGGCGTACCGGTCATCGGGGACGGCGGGCTGCAGTACTCAGGGGACATCGCCAAGGCCATCGTCGCCGGCGCCGACAGCGTCATGCTCGGCTCTTTGCTTGCCGGCGTCGATGAGAGCCCGGGCGACCTGGTGTTCATCAACGGCAAGCAGTACAAGACCTACCGGGGAATGGGCTCGCTGGGCGCGATGCAGTCCCGAGCCGGCAGCCGGTCGTACTCCAAGGACCGTTACGCGCAAGGCGACATCACCTCCGACGAGATGCTCGTGCCGGAGGGGGTCGAGGGCCAGGTGCCTTACCGCGGGCCGCTGTCCTCGGTCGCCCAGCAGCTCGTCGGGGGGCTGCGCCAGTCGCTGTACTACGTCGGCGCCGCAAGCATCGCCGAGCTGCAGGACAGGGGCACGTTCGTGCAGATCACGGCCGCGGGCCTGAAGGAGAGCCACCCGCACGACGTGCAGATGACCGTCGAGGCCCCCAACTACAGCGTGCGCTAGGAGGTCTGTGCCCGACATCGAGATCGGCATCGGCAAGTCCGGCCGCCGGGCGTACGGCTTCGACGACATCGCGATCGTCCCCTCCCGACGGACGCGGGACCCCGAGGACGTCTCCCTGGCCTGGGAGATCGACGCCTACCGCTTCGAGCTGCCGCTGATGGGCAGCGCGATGGACGGCGTGATGTCGCCCGACACGGCCGTCGCCATCGGCCGGCTCGGCGGTCTCGGCGTGCTCAACCTGGAAGGGCTGTGGACCCGGTACGACGATCCGCAGCCTGTCCTCGAGGAGATCGCCGGTCTGTCCGGGCTGCCCGACGAGCAGGCCGCCGACCGTATGCGCGAGATCTACGCCGCGCCGATCGAGGCCGACCTGATCACCGCCCGGGTCAAGCAGATCCGGGACGCCGGGGTCACGGTCGCGGCCTCGCTCACCCCGCAGCGCACGGTGCAGTTCGCCCAGACGGTGCTCGACAGCGGCGTTGATCTGTTCGTCATCCAGGGCACCGTCGTGTCCGCCGAGCATGTGTCCTCGCGCTCCGAACCGCTCAACCTCAAGCGGTTCATTGCCGAACTCGACGTACCGGTGATCGTGGGGGGCTGCGCGACCTACCAGTCGGCGCTGCACCTGATGCGCACCGGGGCCGCCGGGATCCTCGTGGGCGTCGGCCCCGGTCAGGCCAACACCACTCGCGCGGTGCTCGGCATCGGCGTACCGATGGCGACCTCGATCGCGGACGCGGCGGGGGCCCGGCGGGACTACCTCGACGAGTCGGGCGGCCGCTACGTTCACATCATCGCCGATGGCGGCATGAGTACGGGCGGCGACGTGGCCAAGGCCATCGCCTGCGGCGCGGACGCCGTCATGATGGGCAGCGCGCTGGCCCGGTCGAGCGATGCGCCCGGCGGGGGCTGGCACTGGGGGCACGCCTCCCACCACCCGGTGCTCCCGCGGGGCACCCGCCTCAAGGTCGAGCAGGTCGGGTCGCTCGAGCAGGTGCTGCTGGGCCCGGCGGTCACCGACGACGGCACCACCAACGTGTTCGGCGGCCTGCGCCGGGCCATGGCCATGACCGGTTACAGCTCGATCAAAGAGTTCCAGAAGGTCGAGGTCATGATCGCGCCGGCCCTGCGCACCGAGGGCAAGGACCTGCAGCGGGCGTCCCGGGACCGCTGACGCTGGCGGCACCCCGGGGCCGCAGCACGCCGATGTATGCGCCGCGACCAGCGCAACAGCAGGTCGGCGACCCGTCGCGTCCGCCCGACACGCTCACCAACGACTCGCCTGCCGTTTGCCGGCTCCGCGAACCTGCTGTTGTGCTGGTCGCGGCTCCCGGCCGAGTGCCAGGAGCCGGGCATGACCCGCTACCGAAGCGCGTTATGCGGCCATGACCACTGCATCCTGGAACGGCCAGACCATCGCCAGCTCCGACGACATCGTCGTGGTGGAGGGCAACCACTACTTCCCACGCAGTTCGGTGACCGGAGGGCGTGCTGGAGGAGACCGCAACCACGAGCGTCTGTCCCTGGAAGGGCACCGCGACCTACGCCTCCGTCGTGGTGGACGGCAAGACCAACACTGACGCCGCCTGGTACTACCCGGCGCCCAAGGAGGCCGCCAAGCAGATCAAGGACCACGTGGCGTTCTGGAACGGCGTGACCGTCACCGCGTAGCGACGTGGCGTCGTCGGGCCCGCGCTGCGGACCCGACGAGCAGTCCGCCGCCCAGGACAAGCAGTACGGCGGTCATCGTGGTCAGCAGCGGGACCCCGACGAGCAGCTCGAGGGCTCCTGCGCTGAGCACTGCGAGCCCGCAGGCGACGGCCGCGGCGGTCGCCAGCAGGCTCTGGCCGGACCGCGTAGCGGTCTTCTGCGACCGCTCCTGGGCCATATGCAGGCCGCGCTGTGGTGCCCAGGCGTACTCAGTGGCCAGCACTGCGAGCCCGACTACGCAGAGCAAAATCCCCGGTCCGGGCAGGACCAGGGCCGCAATCCCGGCCGCGGACCTCGTCTTCGCCGTCGACAGCGTGCCCGCGGTGCTCGCGGTCAGCAACGACCCGTTCATCGTCTACTCCAGCAACGCCTTCGCCATTCTCGGCCTGCGGGCGCTGTACTTCCTGCTGGCCGGGCTCCTCGAACGCTTCCACCTGCTGTCCAAGGGCCTCGCGGTCATCCTGGCCTTCATCGGCGCCAAGCTCGCCCTCCAGGCGGCACACGAGACGATCAGCACCTCGGTCCCCGAGATCCCCTCGCTGGTCAGCCTCAGCGTCATCGTCACGGTCCTCGCCGTCAGCGTCCTGCTCAGCCTTCGCCACCAGGCCCATGCCGAGCCCGATCTGGTGGACTCCGCCCCGCGCTAGGCTCGCTGGGATGACCGACACCGTCCTCGTAGTCGACTTCGGGGCGCAGTACGCCCAGCTAATCGCCCGCCGGGTGCGCGAGTGCCAGGTCTACTCCGAGATCGTGCCGCACACGATCACGGCAGCCGAGATCCGGGCCCGGGCGCCCAAGGCCGTGATCCTGTCTGGTGGCCCGTCGTCGGTGTACGCCGATGGGGCCCCGCAGGTCCCGCCCGGCTTCTTCGACACGGGCGTGCCGACGTTCGGCATCTGCTACGGCCACCAGGCGATGGCCCAGGCCCTCGGTGGCCGCGTCGCGCAGACGGGCACCGCTGAGTACGGGCGTACGGCGCTCGCGCTGACGGGGGAGTCGCTGCTGTTCGCCGGACTGCCTGCGCAGCAGTCGGTCTGGATGTCGCACGGCGACGCGGTGGCCGAGGCGCCCCCCGGATTCACCGTCACCGCAACGACGGAGGCGACGCCGGTAGCGGCGTTCGAGGACACCGCGCGTGGGCTGTACGGCGTGCAGTTCCACCCCGAGGTGCTGCACTCCGAGCACGGCCAGCAGGTGCTGCGACGCTTCCTGCTCGAGGCGGCGGGCTGCGAGCCGACGTGGACGACCAGCAACGTCGTGGAGGAGCAGGTCGCGCTGATCCGGGCGCAGGTCGGCACCGGGCACGTGATCTGCGGCCTGTCCGGCGGTGTCGACTCGGCCGTCGCGGCTGCGCTCGTGCAGCGCGCGGTCGGTGACCAGCTCACGTGTGTGTTCGTCGACCACGGCCTGCTGCGCAAGGGCGAGGCCGAGCAGGTCGAGCAGGACTTCGTCGCCTCGACGGGGGTGAACCTGCACGTCGCGGATGCCGCCAAGCGGTTCCTGGACGCGCTGGTGGGCGTCACCGACCCGGAGACCAAGCGCAAGGCCATCGGCCGCGAGTTCATCCGCGCGTTCGAGGAGGCCGCGCGCGAGATCAGCGCCGACGAACCCGTCGACTTCCTGGTGCAGGGCACGCTCTACCCCGACGTCGTGGAGTCCGGCGGCGGCGCGGGCACCTCCACCATCAAGAGCCACCACAACGTGGGCGGCCTGCCCGAGGACCTGCAGTTCGCCCTCGTCGAGCCGCTGCGCGCACTGTTCAAGGACGAGGTACGGCGGGTTGGCCTCGAGCTCGGCCTGCCCGAGGCGATCGTCTGGCGGCAGCCGTTCCCGGGCCCCGGACTCGGGATCCGCATCATCGGCGAGGTCACAGCCGAGCGCCTCGAACTGCTCCGCGAGGCCGATGCGATCGCCCGGTCAGAGCTGTCGGCGGCGGGGCTCGACCGGGACGTCTGGCAATGCCCCGTCGTACTGCTCGCCGAGGTCCGGTCAGTGGGCGTGCAGGGCGACGGCCGCACCTACGGCCACCCGGTCGTCCTTCGCCCGGTGTCCTCCGAGGACGCCATGACTGCCGACTGGACCCGCGTCCCGTACGACGTCCTGGCCCGCATCTCGACCCGGATCACCAACGAGGTGCGTGAGGTCAACCGAGTGGTGCTCGACGTGACCAGCAAGCCGCCCGGCACGATCGAGTGGGAGTAGACCACCAACGCTGACCTGCGGAAACACAGACCGCCATCGACAAGTGATGTGGACCTGACCGACGCTAGTCCATGCGGATTGGGCTGGCGCGATGCCCTCGCCGTCGGCTCCCGTTGGAACAGCCGGGTCTCCTGGACGGTGGGCCGGACCTTGGTCCGGAGGTAGCCACCTGACCGAGCAGATCATCGCCCTGGTGCCGTCCTCCCCACCGGGTGCGAAGGCCCGGGAGTGCGACCCGACCAGCCCCGCTCGGTGGGTCCAGCAGAAGACCGACTCGGCCGTCGCCAGGTACGGGTTGGAGCAGTTCGACGCCGACGAGTACTGGCAGGTAGCGCACACCGCAGGGCTGACTCCCTGCAACTCCGCTTACTGGACTGCACTGCTGCGCAGCCCGGTAGCGGGGCGGGTGGGTGAGTGAGCATGTCTCAGGATCAGGATCAGGATCGGCTCGGCGATGGCCGACCCCGACGACCACCTGCGCACCCTGCAGGGCCTCGGCTGGGTCACCGTGGTCGACACTCCCGATCGGCGAACCGGACTGCCACGGACCTACCGGCTCAACGATCAACCACGGGCAGCGACGACCCCGCCACACCGTTGCCCCCAGTCCCCACCCCCCCCCCCCCAGGGCGAGTGTCTACGACGCCTTCCGGCGCCGGACCGGCGACCGGCCCCTGGCCGGTTGGCTGCAGATGCCCCAGAGCAAGGCCAGCGGCTCGCTGGAGGCCCTGGTCCGGGCGGAGGTGGCCCCAGTATCCGCTGAGGGCACCTCTCGGGCTAAGTGCCCTCTGGAGCCCGATCTGAGCAGGGTCGCTGGGGTGGTCGGGACCCGCGGAGCCCGCCTTCATGCCATGAAGGCGCACAAGCAGAAGTGCAGGGAGTGGCCGGAGAGCCGCGGAACCTGCACCGGGGACCGCCGGACAGTAGTCAGCACGTTGTGGCGCGCCGAGGAGAGCAAGGACTTGCGGAGGCCGTTCTCAGCCGACCATGGGTGAACGCTCTGCGGGAGCGGTGGCTAGCCGACGGGGGGTCCCCTGGATGATCTCGTGGCCGCCGTGTTGCGCCTGCGCGAGGAGGCCGACAGTCGGTCCGTGGACTTCACCGGGGACCTGCCCGCCTGACCGCTCCGGCGGTCGCAGCAGTGCGCGTAGTCCAGGATGTCCCGGCTGCTGGGGAGAGATACTCGGCCTCCTTCCGACCGCGTGGGTTCGCGCCACCGAGCCCGCCCGGGCAGGGTCGTGTCTCGGGCGCTGATGTGGTGGCCGTCCTCGCTGCAGGGCGCGCTAGCAAGGTTCATTGAGTGGCACTGGCAAGGGTGCTTGGTCGAGTAATCGCGATAAGCCACCGGCACACGGCCTGCCGGGCGGATGCCGTAACGACGGGCGTCTGCTGACCGGGGCGCGTTGGTCTGGGTGGTCATCGACAGCGCCCGGCCGGTCCGGGCCTGTCTGGTGATCGGTGACGACCCCCCCCGACACTGACCAGCCATCAGGGCCGTGGATCTCGCGCCATCCCAGACCCGGCTGGGCAAGCAGGCGGAGCCACTGCTGGTGCTGCACGCCCTGGGCGGCACTGCCGCCCGGCGCAGGTTCACCTCCGCCGCCGGGCAGCGCTGGGTGCCCACTGCGGACCGAAGGCCACGCGCACCTGCGGGACAGGCTCCTGGTGATGACTCAGGTCCGGCTCCGTCTAGGTGAGGCCCGCAACATGGTCCCGCTCCGGCCGTTCATGGGGCAGGCTGCGCCGATGGGCCTTG
>JAABUP010000414.1_pt1 | contig 94783 bp, 123 predicted proteins | sample 5559201 | NCBI WGS metagenome assembly JAABUP01 (sample SAMN10711887, study PRJNA513373) | rock metagenome | isolation source: Antarctica rocks | place: Antarctica | reverse complement strand
GTTGTGAAGCCCACATTGTGGTCAACATGTATAGCTCCATCTCAGGTTGTGAAATTGTGTCCAGATTACGAGCAGTCGCCAACAGGCAGCCATGATGGTGCACTACTATCCCAGGGCTGGAGGCTACAAGGTGTTGCTGGATGTCCTAGCACAGCAAAACCAGGAGCCTTCAGCAGAATGCTTGGCAGAGGGATCTGGCTTGGATGATCTGCAACATACTGCAGATTGGCAAGCAGTTGTACAGTATGTTGAGAGTCTTGATGCTAATGATGTGCGTGGACACTGCCCTCTGTGCCATCAATATTGATTATTATCACTGTTTTGGACACTGCCCTCTGTGCCATCAATATTGATTATTATCACTGTTTTTTTCCATTGAGGGCCCTGCACAGCTTGGCTCACCAGATGCGTCCAGAGAGGTTTTTGGTGGACAGACCTGCGAGCGTGTTAGGAATCTATTTTTTTGCACTGTCACAAGGATTGTTCAAGCACCGTAGCAATCAGTGCATGTCACCTTTCTGAACACAAGCTTGCTGCTGAATCATGACCATGGGTACTGCGACATTTGTGGCAGTACACAATAGACGGGTCCTGCATTCATTCAGGCAAGACTAGCAATTTTTAGGCAAGCTATAGCTGTTGCATCCTGGTGGCATTACATTTAGTCCAGATGCTGGGACACTAGTACAGCCAAAAAATAGATGTAGCTGCGGCTGGGCCTGTCGTAACCATAAGCAGTGCCTCTGCTGCCCTGTTACTGGACTCGCTTCCGGTGTGGACATCAGCATTTATGGCGGTTTGTGATCAGTGGTGCGCAACCTGACTCCTACTATTGAGTCGTCACATCAAGCATTTGCTGATACTGCAGGAGGGCACTGCCTTTGGTATCCCTGATATCAAATTCTTCACAGCAGACAAGCATTCATGATATGTTATAACTGCAGTCACAGCCTGCACAGGCACAGGTTGCTGCTCAGCCAGAAGAACCAGGAGCTGTTTCTGTGCCAGAAACAGTGTCATAGCTACAGGTGCATATGCATGCAGCTTTAGCAGCATATGCATGCATGCATCACAGAGTGCTTGACAGATGACAGAGCTTCAGCCTGTCCCTTATTCTGCCATAATAGACTTGTCTGCATGCAGGTTTTTATCAACATACTGCAAGCAAGACAATGTGGCAAATGTGTTTCGTTTGTTTTTGCAATGTACAAGGTTGATTGGTTGACTCCTTGAACAGCACAGGAAGGCGAAGACATCTCAAACGAACGGGAGATAGCATCGAGCTCTGCCACGAAGTCGCTTGCCCACAAGTTTCTCAACCAGCAAATCGTTGAAGCAGATACCATGTCAGCTAACCTATCAAGCTGGGACTTGCAGGGACTGGCATGTCTGTCAAGCTATAGCTATAGCTATCCAAACCTCTTAGCTGTCAAATTTTGCAGCTGCACCTCAGTTTTTGAGCCTGTGTGCAGATCACAAGCAGCATGCAACACGCACTGATGATGGTGCACCAGTATCCTAGGGCTGCAGGCTACAAGGTGATGCTGGAAGTTCTAGTAGAGCAGCATAAGGCGCCGTCAACAGCAAGCCTGGCAGAAGGGTCTGGCGTGGATGATCTGCAACATGCTGCAAACTGGCAAATGGTAGTGCAGTATGTTGAAAGCCTTGATGCAGATAGTGTGCGGCAATATTGCCCAATGTCAATGGCCCATTGATCAAAGCTTCGACATGCTTGGTCACAGCAAGTCTGTGAGGAGGTGTGTTTATGGACAGTGATGCATCATGTCCGGCATGCATTTTACACATCCTTGTATGTCATGTGTATGCCCTGTCTGCTGGATTGCAAAACTGGACTCCATGTTTAGTGGCATTGTACACGTTTTGAGTTGGAAACTGGACATCACGCTTGGTGGCATTGTACATATTGCAGTCAGTGCTACAGACAGCTTGTACTCGGCCACACAATCCGTTTCGCATTAAGCCCTAGTGAGTGAATGGGGACCAGCCAGTGACATGGTGGCACACTGTGCTTCTATAGGTGTCCATTTTATGGCATAGTGCAAAAGCCTTACAATGTACAATTCCTGTCCCTACGTATCTGCCCCGCGCGGAACTGTGCACTGGCCTCTCATGCATCAAAACAAGCAGTTCTGCTAATTTCAAAATCTAGGATGGGTAATTCCAGAATTGGCAACTGCACATCGCTTCAGTGGCAATGCTGATGCCATCATCTGTGCGACGCGGGAGCTCCGCAACAACCTTTGGTTGTATAGGCTCGTGCGGCGAGGTGCGACAAAAGCAAGCGTGGCGTGTACCCGCTTGCAGCTGCCTTCAGTGCGGCAATGCGAGCAGCTGATCGGCGTAAAGGACGACAGCAGTGTTACATCAGTAGACAGTGTGTCAGGTTGTAACTTAAAACGACGGCGTTTGAAGTTCCTTTGTCTGTGCTGTAGTCGTAGCCACCCCAATACCGGGTTAGTGAGCGCTTTGAGATCAGGGCATGGATGAGGCGGAGAACAGCCCGACAGTCGAGGCACGGTCCGTCAAACGGGCCCGTCCTGATGATTCAGATGCTCCCCATACAAACGGAAGCTCTCATCGCGTTGAGGCAACCATGCCCGCAAGCAAACAGCCCGCTATGCATACCAAGGCTTTGCGATCTGTACTGAAAGGTGCTTGTGCCCACGTCCACGCTCAAGCCTTTCTGCCTCCTATTATCTTGGTGTCAGCTGCTCAATTGATTCAAAATCCTGACATCCTTTATGTTTGTCTGCAGTGTTCGTTGTCAAGACGGGTAAGCTCGAGGCAAAGGACAGCCAAAGCTATAAGCTACATATAGGTGCACCAATAGGTGCTTTTGATTGACAAGCATGGAAAGCATCGCTGTGTTGCAGATCCCAACTATGCACAACCCTGGCAGATGCGACCACAGCGATCATCTTCAGGCTCTGCTTTCATTGTAGACACGAAGCGCCGACATATCATGACCAATGCTCATGTGGTAAGCCGTCAGCTGTAAGCAACAGTTCCAGAGCTTGTGTTCAAGTTCTTGGAAGACTATTCTGGCATATTGTGTCTATCAGGTATCTAATGAGACCACAGTGCATGTGCGAAGGCCAGGCAATCCCAAGAAATGGCGAGCAAAAGTGCTGTGCGAGGGCAAGATTGCTGATTTGGCACTTGTGACTGTAGAAGATGATCAGTTCTGGACAGACGAGCTTTTGGACCTGCAATTTGTTGATGTGCCAGAGCTTCAGGTGACTTGATGCATCCAGCTTGCCAGGCAGAATGTCATCCACCTGTATGACATAAATACAGTGTTCATGCTGGTCAATCTGCAGAAAGCATGAAAGCTTTGCATAACAGCGTACACATACATTCAATTTTTCCAGCATGAGCTGATGTCTCTGCAATATCAGAATGGCATCAATGTATGTGAGGCAGTACATGCTGTGTAGCCCAAGAATGATGCTGACACATCACTGTGCCAACTTCAGGACTCAATCTTGGTGGCAGGATATCCACTTGGAGGTGACTCGCTCAGCATAACCAAAGGCATTGTCTCAAGGGTGCGCGTACTGATCATCATGCTTGCATCATGCATGAGATCATGTAGTGACATTTTCCAACTGTTCCTGTCCATGCCTGGAGCAAGTTCCAGGAGCTTTGTATATAATCATGAAACTGTGCTGCTGTTTTCCAGCTTTTCTAGGCAAAAACAGCTGTAAACATAAATTGTCACAAGCAAATGTGTTTGCTTTGTGGCGCTCAGCCATGCTAAAATCAAATCTATGACGGGTAGTCATGTTCTCATCAGGAGCCTCATGTCATCATTGCAAACTAGTTTATGACCAGTGGCCACCCATGCAGGCCGAGAAATGGCTGTATATTGCAGGTTGTGATGACAAGATATGCACATGCCTCCAATAAACTGCTTGGGATTCAGATTGATGCTGCCATCAACCCAGGTACTGCTCATGTCTGCTGTTGCTGAGCATGCAGCATGCCTATTACACATGTCTGTAATCACGTGTGTCGTGCTGTAAAGCAGCTGAAGGGCCAACACCATCTGCAACACCAATGTAGCAGTTGTTGAATATATGGCCTGCTGACAAGTTTGCCTTGAAAGAGCTAATCTGTCACACTAACGAGCACGCAGAGTATAGAGTTCAGATTTTAATACGGTTCCCTACTCTAGATCCCACACCCTTTTGCTGTGCCCTATTGGGTGCTCTGTGTTATTGACCGTGCTGACTTGGGTGCTGTGCAACAGGCAACAGTGGTGGGCCAGCCTTTGCCGATCTTCAGCAAGCAAAGGTGGCTGGAGTTGCGTTTTCCAAGCTGTCAAATGCAGACAATGTTGGCTACATCATACCATATCAGATCATCAAGCATTTTCTGCAGGTGAGTCTGTTTGCGGCGACTATGTCGCAGTGAATGCACAGCCTGAGCAACATGCCCTCCTGCTGCATTTGATGTTGAGGATGATAGCTCCATCAGCCTGATGAAGTAGTGACGTCATCTACTTTGCCTACAGCCATGCTTGCAGTGCCAAAATAGCTGAAAGAGCGGCAGATGTTCTGTGTGCATGCTGCTACCTTTTTGAACAGATTGCCTTACAGCCCTGATTACAATGCATCCAGATGCATGCAAACTGTCAATGCAATCACGGTGGTGACTTTGGCCATGCTTCAGGAGTATGAGCTGCATGGAATCTTCAGGGGGTGCTGCTCTGTGGGCTTCAGATGGCAAGACATGGAGAACACCCACCTGCGCGAGCACCTCCAGGTCTGTCATAGTCATGCATCCAACTTATCAAATGCAGACAATGTTGGCTATATCATGCCACGTCTTTACTGTTATACATTGCAGCACGCAGAAGCCGCACGACCTTGGGTGAGGCTGCATTGCCCAATCAGAAGGCAATGCAGTCTTTCTGATTGTATACTGCATCCTCGCAGACAGAAAGGTGGCTTCTATACAACCCCTGCCAACAGCACAACTCACCCTGATGAGTCCAGATGCAGTCCTTGTGATTGTGCAATGCAGTCTCACAGTAGGCCGTGTGGCTTCTGCATGACCTGCAAGGAACATCAGTACAGAAAATATTGTGCTTTACACTCTTGATGCAACACAAACACAAGGTGCAGGTTGCCTAGGCCTGCAAGCATCTTGTGTCACATCGCTTGATGGCTGCTCAAGAGCTGATAAGCTTTGACAGAAACGTGCAGCATGAAAGTTGCTGCCCTGACACAAGCAGGGCTGCAGTCATGCTGATGACTGGCATACATGTCAACCTGCACAAGAAAGTGCTGGTCTTGCCCTGCCTGCAAATGTGCTGAGCATAAGTCTTGTGCAACCAGCTGCTCTCAGCTGCCGAATGTCAGCTTGGAGCTCACATCTGACTCTGTAACTTATCCAAATGCGCATGTCAGCTGCCTAGTTCAAAACCTGTCTGTACCTTTCGCCTCTTGGTCATCAAGTCTAGGATGACTTTTGCTGTGCTGAAGCACTTGAAGACTGTTATGTACCTCATGCAAAATCATCGCTTTTAAGTTTGTGAATTTATAGAAACAGATCATGATCTGTCTCCTACTGGAAACAAAATACGCTGGGTGTTGATGCAGGTGGCCCCTCAGCAATCAGGCAGTCTTGTCTATAAGATTGACCCCTTGGCTCCTGCTCATGAAGTGCTCAAGGAGAACGATGTGGTCATGGAAATTGATGGCGTCCCCATTGCTGACGACGGCACTGTAGAGTTCAGAAACGAGGAGCGTGTCGAGTTCTCCCATATTGTTCGTGCCAAACACATCGGTGAGGCGTCTTTCCTGTTTACCCTGCTTGTCTGTCATGTCAAAACAGGTAATGCAGAGCGTCAGTCGTCTATATCCACCTTCCGTGACTTGTGGGCAGGGCAACTGCAGAATAGGAGAGATTGCGTCCCAAGGTCATCTGTAAACACATTACTTCACACATCAGCGCAAGAGCTTTGTTGGTATATTGGCACGGGCCACACTGCGGTGCAAACTTGAGTTAGAGCACTATGCATGCCTTCCACATTGGAGACATTCTGCATGTGCATCAATGCCCACTTGAGCTTCTCACATGGGTTCATGACGACCTATATCTGCATGAAGTGTGCAAGCATGCTGCAGACCTGGGCTGTCAGCAAGCAGTCATGCCAAAACCTGCCACAGGTGCTGCCTGTTACAAGGTCAAAGGACAACAATCTCTGTTGCCATGACCTCACTGCCCCTTTCGTCACAGGCGAGAGCCTGGATGTGAAGGTTCTCAGAGATGGTGCGCTGTTAGATCTGGAGTACCAGCTCAAGCAACGGCGGCCCTTGGTGCCCATACTGCATGGAGTGGACTGTGTACCTTCCTACTTCATTGTTGGTGGGCTGGTGTTTGTGCCGCTGAGCATACCCTTCCTTGAGCACGCATATGGAGGTGTCTCTCTCTTTCATCCAGGAGAAACATGCGTTTTCTGCCATGCTTATTTATTGCTGGCTCTATCAACCATAAATTAGTGTTTACCACACATTGTGCTGCTCCCACATGTAGGCCTCATGTGTCACCTTGTAGATGCATGTGTCAGCACTTGAGCCCCTTACCTGAGGTGCCTTTACATGTCACTTATATCTTGTAGTACCATCATGTTGTAACAACCTTGGTGCTTGGATTTGACAGGGTGTTATGCAGGGCTGAATTGGCGCAAACTGGCACCTGTGCCTATTTTGGCACTGGTGACAGAATACTGCGAGCTTCCAGATGAGCAAGTCGTGGTTTTGTTCCAGATCCTGGCAGCCGAGATCAACTTTGGCTACAAGTTCCAGACTGTCAAGTAAGCTGACCGCTGTCAAATTCATACAACACAGCGCATACCATAGTGACGTATCCCTTGCTAATTAATGTCAGAGGTCTCTTCAGGTTTATGTAAGCCGATGCCCTGCCTGTCTGCTTGGAGGTTTGCTGGCATGCTAATTGTTTGAAAAAACAACATTCTAAAAAATTGGCATTTCTGATTTTGCCGCATAAGCAATGTGCAGGTGCGAGCTGTTTAACGGGCAAGAACTGCACAACTTGAAGCAGCTGGCAGAGGCAGTGGATGCCTGCAAGTGAGTACTGCTGACCATGCTGGTAGTCCACATGTCAATGGCCCATGCAGGTTGTTCACATTATTCATGACCTTATCACACAATCTGTGCTCCAGCTGGGCTGTGCTGTGCTGTGCACAGAGCAGTTGGTCGCTGCTGTACCACCTTTGCCGCATTACTGCTGCATTACTGGGCTCCAGATGTGTCAGAATGCAGCAGCATGCTCCAGCGTCCAAGCATATGCTCTGCTGGTGGTACCATATGTTGCTGTGTATCAGATTTGTGATGCATAAACTGCTTGGCGGATGACTTTCTACCCACATCAACCACGAGCTTGGAGAAACCCTGAACACAAAGGTATGAAAGGCAGAAGTTTCTGGGGGAAAAGCTGCCCAAGTTGAATGACAGGGGTGCAGAGTCCGAGTTTTGTGCCATTCTTGCACTCACTGCTCCTGCTGTGACAGCAGAGCAGGAGGTGTCCATGGAAAGGGCATCTGATTACAGCAGTACTGACAAGACCCAAGGAGAAGTTATGCATGCATCATCTTCATGCACGGAATGTGGGGCTATATCACAGCCTTGCATGCTTCGGCCAAGCATGGAGCAGTTAGTGTTGAATGGACCAAATCAGGCGCTAATTTTCAGATGCATTTCTGATTTGCATGCATCACATGCTTGTTGTACGACACCACAATGCATGCCTGCAAGACCTTGATGCCGGCAAAGGTTGGCGGCTCGCTGTATGTTGCTGTGTGCATGAATCATGACTGATCTGCATGCATATCACACTACGCCTGCGTCGTAAGGCCATGCTAGTCACACACAATGTACTCAGGTTTGTCAGATTAAGACTTGTTTCACACAATGCCTCCACATATGTTCAGATGATGCTGAAGAGTCTTAGCATGCCAATCGATACATCAGGCAAACCTTGCTTGAAGCGTGGGCCAAGACCACCATAGTGATCAGTATGGAAATGTGTGAGGAACCAGTGCTTGGTGTGGGGAGCAGCTTCATAGGCCTTGCCACCAAACTTGTCCACCACGAAGCGAGTGCCCGGCACCAGCTGCCACTCAGGCAGCCGCAATGGCCCTATCTTGTTTGGCCCTGACCTATGACCCCTGTAGCTGCAGTCCAGTCGTCAGCAGTCACCCAAATGACGCACTGTTTGAAACAGGACTCCAATGCTTGGAGTCTCAGGAAGCCAACATGAGCTTTGTGGGTCCTCTGTTCCATGACCTCTGCTGCTGGTCAGTATGTCATCTGCGTTGCTGCTTTATACTTGACATGTTACACACTGCTTGTGCCTCAAGCAACACCACGGCTGACAAGAGCGAGAGTATGCCAGAGCGCATTCAACACAAAAAATCACTTTACAATGTGTGTGAAAGAGCTTTTGCTTTGATGACCAACAGGAAGGAAGCAAGATATTCAAACACCTGCTGTGCAAGATCAGGTATGTGTTATGCACAAAGGCACGCCCACAATGAGACTGTGAGCAAAGGAACGATTGCAGCAACCACAACTGTGATAACCAGATTTCCTCCACACCTGCTAACAGATGGAGCAGAGGCAGTGGACTGCTGGGCTCCTCTGGCCTGCTGCATAAGGAAGCTCAGAGCATCTGTAGGCGCCTGCGCCTGAGCTTTCTCAGCTGTACTGCCACTGCTGCTGCACTGCTTGCCCTGCTCTTGCCGGGCCTGCTGCATCAGGACAGCAAATGCATCCTTTCCAGCTGGCCTTGCCTCAGCTGTGCCTTCTGCAGGTGCCTGTGCAAAGAACAACTTACATGTTTTGCCTGGTGATATTGGCTGAAGACATACACATGGACACAGTGGTGTTCTACACCACTGGGCAAAGTCTTGCACCAAGTGACAATGACAAAACCAGCAAGAATGGCAATTCATCAAAACGCCTAGCCAGGCATCCATAGTGGCCTTCATGAGCGCAGCCATGCCACGCAACAGCGCAACAGGCTAGCCCACCATGGTGGCGGCTGACGCAGCGCTAGCGGCTGAGCACAAAGCACCAGTAGTGTCACTGCTGATTTGCTCCTCAGCACTGCGCACTGCCAGCTTGGCGGCTGCAGCCAGGATCTTGCGACGCGGGCCCAGCGCAGTCACACCCATCTGCTTCAAGTCATCATCAGTCAAGCATGGGACTAGCTCCAAATCCACCTCAGCCTGACTGAATGCAGCCGCATAGGCTGATAGCCCGTGCTGCTGTAGCCAGGCAGACACAGCTTGCTCTGACTGCAGTGCCTGTGTCTGAAGCTCAGCAAATTGGCCATCATCTGAGGCATCATCGTCCTCTGAGTCTGAAGCGTCTAGCACGATGAAGTTGCCAGGCAAGGGTGATGGCGCATTGCTTGCGTGAAGAGCAGGAGTCGCATGCACAGCTGTGTGACATCCATGTGTGGAATGCAGTGTGGATGTGCTTGAAGTTGAGCATGCACCATGGCTGGTTGCCGCTGCTCCTCCTGTACACAGTCTGGAAGTTGCAGCTGCAGTATCAGGCATGGGCTTGTTGGCACAGTTGCTCTGCTGTGCTCCTTGACTGGGCAGCAGTCGGCTCAGTGGATCTTGTGAAGCACTGGAAGCCTGTTGGTGTATGCTGTCGTGAGCACCAGGATCACTTTCTGCTTGGGAACAGCAGCTGAATGGTGACCCCGTGTGGGGTGTAGGTGCAGATATTGCAAGGCCCTGCTGGTTAGCAGCAAGTCTGCATGGCAAACCTGCTGCTGAATTGCTCACCCCATGCTTGCCTTGGCAGCTGTGTGTGCTTTGTGATTTTGTAAAGAAAGCCCTGACAGGAATTTTGCCTGCCTGAGGCGTATGACTCTGAGAAGAGGATGGGGTCTGCGCTGGCAGGAAATGCTTTCCAAATCCAGGTACGCGGTCTGGTCGCCGCAAGGGTAAAATTTCGAAGTGAGCGTCGACACCTTGACGCTTGTCGGAGCCTTTGCCATCTGTTTCAGCAGGTGTCTGGTTCTCTTTGCCAATTCCAGCTGCAGTGAAGCTTTTGGGTGTGCGTGCTTTTGGAGACGACGAGTACTTCGTTGAACTGTGTAGTCTGCAGAATGCCTTGTGTTTCTTAGTTGGCTGGAAGTCCTGATCAGCAGCTTCACAAGGTGACTGCATGCTTCGCAGGGGCGCTCACAACTCAATAGCAGTGCTAACAACGACAATGACACGATAGTTGACGGTCGCGAGGATGAATCGTTGTTCTATGGATCTATGGCCTGCGCAGTTCAAAGCTGCTCTGGCAAGCCTGTCTCAGGTCACCAGCGTTGACTCAGGGATTCTGGCTGCGTCAACCTTCCGCAACGCAAAAGCGTTGGTGGCTTTGTCGTGTCGGAAACAAAGGAATGCGTGATAACTCTCCGAGGGTACCATTGGACTGCCTGAACAGCAATGCCGTTGAGCCTTGCGTGAAGTCTCCAGGCTTAAGATAACTCGAAGAGAATCTGCACGGCATGGCGATGAACGCTGGCATGTATAAGGCGCCCGTGACGGGTAGGACAGCGAAGAAGCCATTTTTTACCGCGAAAACTCCAAAGGGTCCTGGCGATCATATGGAGGCTCCCTTTGTAAGCGTGCAGCTGTCACGGATGGCTGTGACCTTCGCCTGCCACACCTTGATATCGGTAGCTGAAAAAGAGCTGTGCCTTTGCAGCTGTTCCCTGACCGTTTTGAAGCGCCTGTAGCATGTATTCATTTCAATAGTCTGGGTAAGAAATGACTGGCCATTTACAAGGAATGCCTTGCTGAAGAACACCTTTGAACTAGCTACATGCGTTTGTCTAAAGGGGCTGTCTTAACGATGCACACGTGATTTTGTCAAAGGCAGACTGGTTCGGTGTTTTGTGTTGTTGAGATGAAGCATGACAGTAGAAGCAACTCCTGCTCATTAACCCGAGACCACCATATAGTTGGCTTCTTGCAGGAGAGCCTGTGTATGGAATGCCTGAGAGGCCCATGTCCACGAGTGTTAGGTAGCTCAACATTAGCAAACCACAGAGCTTTATGCCTAATATGTTTTTGCCAACCTTGGCAGTGCTCACGATGTTGCAACAAGACCAACATCACCTATGTCAAGCTGCCCTCAAAGAATTGCTGTTACCTTCAGTCAAGCCTAGACAGTCACCACATGGCTGTGACTTCACCCATAATTGCCTGAGGAAGCCCACCGTGACTGCAGCTTGTCACTTCATATGATGCCTTCTTATGCATGTTCAGGCATATCTTTGAGAAGCAAAAGGCAGATGAAAACGAGAGGGCAGCAAAGCGCATGATGGAGAAGCCCGGTGGCCGGCGGCATGACGCCTTCACGGACTACCATCAGCGCATTCAGATGGGTGATGAGGTCCATGGCTATGAGGCTGAAGCCGTGAGTGCTACAACTGCTTTCACAATCTTGTGTTCCAGTTGCGCACAGCGCATGACTGCCATTTGGAACAGGCTCCTTGAAAAGCTGCTAAGCTGTCTACAATACATGGCAATGGCCTGAGTTTTGGCATCAGCTGTTGTCCTACCTGACGCTGACCAGCAATCAAAGAAGACTGTGCTGGGAAACTTCACAATGCATGCGCCAAGGCTGTTTTGTCTGGGCCAGTAACTCAGCGCAGTAGGTACTCAGAAACAAGTTGACCAGCAATGTGCTGTTGTCCTGCAGAGGAGAGGCATGGCGCGCATCCAGCGAACACATCACCCTATCTTTGCAGGCAGCCTGGAGACCAGCACATTCAGCCCTGTTGAGGGGGCTGCTGCTCCTGAAATTTCAGCTTCAGATGCTGCAAAAGGCCCTCCCCCTCAACTAGCGCCTTCCGCAGAAGCCGTCACCCAGGTGAATCATATGTCATCACCTGCCATGCATTCCATTGTTGTACGCAATGGTGCCATGCTCAGCATCTCTCGGCTTTTGTCCTAGCATGTAGTCTCACCATCTCCATCTGGACCACCTTGGCCAAAAAGTGGGTGCTCAGATGGCAAATGCTGGCCAGTAAGTGGGTGCATCAGCTGCATTCACTTGCGCTCATTGTAGCATTTGTGAGCCAAGACCATGTTGCATGTGGTCATGCCTTGCATGCTTCTCCACTGGTCCATCTGTCAGCGTCTTCTGCCCCTCTGCCCTGATCCACTGCAACATCATCATATTCTGTCTGGCGTCACAGGGCAGCAATGCTATGAGGAGCCGGGCACATGACAATGCAACAGGCACCATTGCAAGCGGCTTGGACATGTGGCATGATGCTCATGGCAGCTCCAATGCAGCTCGCTTTGCTTCTCACTCAGCCTGGGAGGTTCAACATGATCAGTCAATCCTGCAAGACCAGGCCAGGCACGATCTCACCACACACGCACTCTGCATGGATGTGATACACCTTGTGTGATTTGTCTGACTTCATGCACAGACGGCAGCATATGAAACAGCTGTGCACTACGGCAAACCAGCTTGTCAGGTGCTGGATGCAGTGTTTTCAGAGCAACTGCACGAAGCACTGTTGCGTAGAAAATGGTTGCAAATTGGGCTTTGCAAGGCAGATTGCTCAACAGCACCACCATACAGAGGGTGCCGCACTGCTTGACAGCCCTTCCACATGGAGTGCTGTCTTGCAGATTAGAAGCAAAGGCACACAAGTTGGACCAGTACAGGAAGGAGGCCCATGAAGTGCGTCAGCTGGAGCAAGACCTCAGCCTGGATTATCCACATGGCCTTCCTGTGAGTCTGCTGTTGACATCTGCACTCCTGCTGCATGCAAACGTGTTCATCTTCAGAAGCAATCTGGGTTGGTGTGTGTCCTTTCAGCGTCTCCTGCAGAAGAGATTGATGCGGCTTGCTTGCAGCTGTACGTCACTGCATTGTGACTGCAGCCCTATGGTGTACTGTTTGAGAAAGTTGTGCTGAGTGAGCACAACTGTGCATGACGCATTGCAGGGTGCGCACAGTCCCTAACGTGGCATATGCATGTAGGCTGGACGGCTTCGGGAGGCACGCGATTTGGGTCTGAAGCTTGGTGGTCTGGGTTTTGGGTTTCCCAGCAGCATGACTGACCAGCATACCAGCATCATGCGTACAATGGCCAAGCCCAAATCAGTTGCGTCCTTTAGAATAGGGTAATGCGTTTCACAATTGTGTGCCACCCTAACCCATGAGCTGATCAGCAATGTAGACCAGAATTATCTGTCAGATGCTAGACTGATGCGGTGTGATGGCGTGAGGCAGGCACAGGAAGGATGACCAGCATGTGCGGCCAGTGCAGCGCACAAAGCCTTGATCTACTTGCAGTCATGTCGCTGAGCAAAATGGATTGCTGCATTTGTTGTAACAATTCGTTGCATCAGTTGGTTTTACATTCACAGCTGACTGTTGCTGTACAATTATTTGCATGCATCAGATCAGCGGATGTAGGATTGACAATACGCCAATCGGGCTGATTGAGATCGAGCTCTGATCGCAAGACAGCCGAACTAAGCAACCAACAATAAATTTGCATGCTGCAGACCTTGCATGTGGCAAAACTGACAGGCAGAACCCTCAGCTAAACCTGTTGATCAAGTTACAAAAGCAGCGCTCGTACACATACATATAGCGGCTGTGCTCACCTACTTGCACAAAGCCGGCGCTTTTTGATCCACCTCAGGTTCAGATGTCATCTGCTTGAGGCAGGAAATGCTCAGGCCTGATATAGTTTGACACCCTTGCACTCATAAGCATGGATGGTCGGCAATATTTTCCTGGCAACTATGGTGGCAACTATCAGCAAGCATCAGATTTCAGCGCTGCGAGCTACCCTCATGTCTACCGCGGCATGCTAGGAAACTATTTTGTGCCTGGTCCCCACGCAGGTAGAGTTAGATCGTTTGAGTTCGTCGCTCGTGACATATGCTTGTTTCGAGAGCTGGATGTCCCAGGAGTCTGCTCTTGTGTGATTTTTAGATATATCTGCAGCCACCACGCAGCAGCTCGGCGGTCCCGCACCTAGCACGCATATGCAGTTTGCCAACCAGGCTGCAGAGGATCCTGCTTTATTCGTTACCTTTGAAGAGGAGGATGAGGAGTTTCCGTCCACTAGCCGAGCGGCTGTTGCCAGAAGTCAACCAATGCCATTCAGGAAGCAGCCTTCTCAGAATGCCATAGGCACACAAGCAGCAAACAATAGACAGCAGCCACCTGGAGGCACTGTGCCTCAGGCTCCAAACCGTGCAAGCAGTGCTGGTCCAGTCAAGACACTGTCTTCTGCTGAACAAGAGCTGGAGGATCTCAAACGTCGCATTGCAGATAAGGAGCGGCAGATGAAAGCAAAGCGTCAGACTGGCCAGGGGTACAGCGGTGTGCCAGCCAGATCTAGGCCAAATCCTGCTCATGGTCCAGTTCTGCGAGGTCTGCATCGCAAGCAGCCTCCTATGGATGCAGCTGCTGAGAGCACACAGGAGGCTGATCTTTTCCTGAAGCAAGTAGCTGCAGAGCTTCCTGCAAGCCGAGGTGATCACAGCAGTTTGCGATTTAGCATCCAAGATGATGACATCAGAAAAGTGTCTGCATGGACTATGCAACTTGTTAGTTACACTGGGCTGTTGTCACACTGGGCTGAGATCAGGCATGGCAGCTTAGATTAGCTGAACAGCGTACATTGCAGCAGCAGCCACCATCCAAGCCTGCTTGATGCGCACTTTTCTGCGCAGCGTCCACTGTTTAGCTGGTGATGCAAAACCATGTCATTCTTGTAGGCATTGCCCCCATACAGAAGACAGCAGCTGCCAGTCAGCCTGTGACAAAGCCTACATCAAAGGCAGCTTTTTCAAGTCAGAAATCTCAGCCTGCGGCACAGGCGTCTAAGAAGGCAACAGCGACAGCAGCAGCAACAGCAGTAGCACCTGCACAGGTAGAAAACTGCTTGCATGCGACACTGATGCGCTGAGCAGTTGGCACAAGTAAGCAAGTTTTTTCTGCGCTTTGCAACCTTGTATTGGGCATATTTCCCATTGTCCTGGATCTCACCGACCGTATTTCACGCTATGCTGGAGCATTTTCCGCTGTTTTGAAACTTTCTTTGCTTGTTCTGATTGTTCTGGCTGCTTTCATCAACGCTTTCCATCTTGATTTATGCAGGCTGCTGCAGCTACGGCTCAGTCTGGTAGGGCTGCACCCTCTGTATCTGCAGCCAAACAGCAGGCTATTCCAGAGCCTGACAAGGCACAGCAGCAGAACAACACCAAGCCTGCTGTCACTAGATCTGGGCTCAAGGTACAAGAGGCAGCATCAGCCAGCCAGTCTCAGACTCATGCTGCCAAGACACTGCCAGCTGTAAAGCAATCGGCAGCAGCTCAGACCAGTCGTCCTGCTCAGAAAAGCCAGCCAGCTCAGGGAAAGCCAATTGCGTCACATGTGCAGGCTGGCACTGCAGCAAGCAAGTCTATAGCTCCTGGCAACAAGCCTGCAGTTGCTTCAGCAGGAAAGCAATCTGAGGCAGCTGAGCAGCAACCACCTGCAGCATCAACAGCCCAGTTGCCTGCTGCTAAGCCTGTTGAGTCTGGCAAGGCATCACCTGCAGGCCTCAACATAGCAGATGACTGGTCAGATGAGGGCATGCCGGTGCAGTCAGGCTATCACATGTCAGATTCCCCCTTGCCTGATGAGGAGGAGCCCATCCCATCTGTACAAGCTCCTCAGGAGCCTGTGCAGGAAGCCTCCAGGGCCCCTTACATATTCACTGCCCAAATGGCCAAAGAAGCCACAATGCATGAGCCACTTCCAAGTGTCAGCAGGCCAGTGCAACCCCAGGCGCCAAAGGCTGTGCCCCTTGGGTCAGGCAGCACAGCCACTGAGTCAGCCCAACAACAAAGGGCGCCCACAGACTCGCACACCATGGTCCCTGTACCATCTATTGCCAAGCCTGCTGCAAAGTCTCCTGCTGTAGCTGCACCAAGCACTACTGACAAGGTCAGTGCTGGGTTAAAGTCAAGTTTTATCAAGCAGCCAGCAGCAGCAGCCGCAATCACAACCCCTCAGACTGATGGCTCTGAGGTTGTGATAGAGCCGTCTGCTGGTAAGGCTTCTGTGGCCGGCACACAGGTTGCTCAGCCGGCACAGCCCCTGGCAGAACCCTCACACCTGTCAGTCAGCTCATCAACAGGACAGGCCAAGCCTGCAGCTGCCTCTGCCCAAGTGCCTTCAGATGCTGTCAGAGCTGCTCCTGAAGGGCAGGCTGCTGTTCCCTCAGGCTCAAAAAGAAGGGTCGTCGTCAGAAGGCAGCATGCAAGGCCTTCAGAGCCAGTCAGACCTGCTGCCAGAAGGCAGACTGCAGTGCCTGAAGGCCAGCCCAGTGCAACACGTGCCCAAACCCCAAGTCCAAACAGGGACAGAAGGGAGGCGCACTTCTCTGCTAGTCCGGCCAAGGCGCAGCCTTTGGGCAGGCCTTTCAAGCCATCTGGGGCCAATCAGACTCCAGTGGGGAAGCTGAGCAAGGCTGCAGCAGCATCTAAGCCTTCACCCAGCAGTTTGCCGTCATTGTCTCCAAAGTCAAGGCCAGTTCAGCACAGTGGTACAAATGGGTTGGCTACCATGGCCCTTGCAGCAGCTAGCACCAGTCAGCAAGATCAGAGCAAAGCAGCCGGCAAATCTGCAGCAGCTACTGTCAAGCCCTCAGCACCTCGCCAGAGCTCTGCTGCATTGTCAGGCAAGGCCTCTGCTTCCAAAGCAGCTGACGCGAGCAAAGAAGCTCTTCTTGCCAGAGGAACATCAGCCACACGGGCCCATGGGGCACGTCCTGTCAGGGCAGGGCTGGAAACAGCTGCTGTAGAAAGCCCCAGTGCACGCACAGGTGACTTGGTGTCAACAACAGCGACGCTTTCAGCAAACACAGCCAGTCAACAAAGCCTGCCTCAGCCGCCCTCGCCTGCCTCTCCACCCCCACCGCCGCACAAGCAGGGTTTGCTGTTCCCAGAACCACAGCCAACCCCAGCTGTGCCACCCATACCTGGTCTGGCATCTCCTGAAGGCCCTGCTGTTCTGCAGCCAGCTCCAACTGTGCCCATGTCACACCCAGCTGATACCTCAATACCTAGCATGCCTGCCCAGGTGTCACATGCTACCCTGCAGGCTCCACCCCTACCCCTGCCCACAACCAGTCTGTCCCAACCCTTCCTGGTTTCTTCTGATCTTCTTCCTCCTGAGCCCTCCAGCCCCCGCCCCTCCCCTGCTGTTAGCCCAAGGAAGCAAGGGGCATCTGCTGCACCATCACAGCAAAGGGGCCCTCTGCTGGCAACAGACTCAGGAGAGGACATGGAGATTGACGAGGAACCTGGAAAGGATGTTTTGCCTCCACTGCCTACTGGTCCCTTCCCATCAGGGCTGGAGCTGGCTACGATTGATAGCAGCATTCAGGATGTCATGGACATCTCTGCTGAAGAGAGGGACAGCCTTTTGGACGAGCTGTCAGGGATCAATGTAAGCGTGTATTGCTTGAATGTCAACTGAACAGTACGGATAATCTAAATGGAAGGCATGCCGAATGCATGCCTAATAGGAATGCTTTTTGACTCCAAGCTTGTGACCTATGACCTGTTGCTGCTTTCATTGTACGCATGACCATAGTAGGCTAGCCTTTTGCTCACACACTCATATCTTCTGCACTGCGTGCTGCTGGATTGTTTCAGCCAGAACAGCATGTCTGCGGCATGTTGGCACAACAGCCCACATTGCATATCTGCTTGTGCAATAGTTATGCATTGCCCACACTGTTTCACCCACACTCCATTGGTGTAGACACACATACGTAGCATTCAACAACCACCTGCGCTTGTGTTTCTGCAGGCGCGCACAGATGAGCTGCGAATTCAGAAGCGCTTCCTGAATGACATGTTTGCCAGGGTGAAGCAGGAGTATCTGGAGCGGCGCCTCAGGCAGCAGCAGATTGAGCAGATGCTGGGTCACAAGGGCAACCTTGCTGCCCTCCCCAGCACATCAGCTGAGGAGGCTGGCCCTTCTAATGCCCTTGCTCTTCGCCCAGCTGACAGTAGTGCCCTTGCTGACCAGGCAGATGCATCTCCAGGTCAGGGCAACTTTTCCTATGCGTTCTGTCGTCACTGGGAGATTCTGCCGTTATGCAGTCAGTCATTGTTATGTCTGAGGAGATGTGCAGAGCCAGTGTTGGCGCCGCAATGTGCCTGGCATGGAGTGCATGTGCAGCTTATCAATAGGGCTTTGCAGCTCACACCATCAAATGTTTGTTTGGCGCAATGTTTGCACTTGAAGTTGCAGTGTATGTTGGCTGATGCATGGCAGATGGTCACTCATGCACAGAATCCAGTCTTTGCGTACTGTCTTGGTAGGAAACCATCAACACGCTGCCACCGTCTTACTGCAGTCAGTAGTATGCTCCTAAGACTAAGCTGATAGACCAGCTATTTGACAAATATGGTCAATCATAGTAAAATCAATCAACAATAGTATTCATAATATACCAGTGATTATCATGGCAACAAGAAATATGACGTAATAATCATAGTAACAATGATAACAGTTGCAGGAGACCACCGCCAAGCAAGGAAGGCTGAGCTACAATCCCGTGCAGAGCTTCACAAAGCACGCCTGGACGCTCTGAACGCCAAGCAGCGCTCAACCCCTTCATCTGCTAAGCCAGCAGCTGTCCAGCCAGGCGTTTCACCCATGACTCACAAGGCTATTGTGGACCTCACTGCGAGTCCCATTGCCCTGAAGCAGGCCACTGCACCTGCAATAGCTGCTCAGACCACTGCTGCTGCAGCAGCTGCCCAGACCACTGCTGCTGCAGCTCTACCAATAGCGGCTGTCTCCAAGCTCCTGACAGCCAGTCAGCCGGAACGTGCGACAGCAGCTGATACAACACCTGCTGCCGCAGCTGCGCCAAAGCCATCTAGTGCCGTTGTTGACAAGACAGAGGCAGTGAAGCCACCAACGGCTAAGCCAGCTGCTGCAACAATCAGCAAGGATAGCAAGCAGCGAGCGCAGCCTGCTGCTAGCCAGTCAGCAGCAGGCAGGAGACTGGATCAGCCGGCAAGCAGCAAGGGCACGGCTGCTAAGAGTCCAACCACAAGCCGCCAGGCACTCAAGAGAAGACGGTCAAGGTCACAGTCGCCTGGTCAGGGCACTGGGGCAGGCACTAGGGCTGGCAGGATACAGCCAGGTGGCCAGAGACAAGCTTTGACCTCCTCCCATAGGCGTGCCACCAGGTACGACTGGCAACTGATGACACGGCATTTGACAAATGCTTACACTGATAACTTGTGCCTTTCAGCAAGACAGATTCTGGGATGAGGCAATGCAGTGCTTGTTGGCTTCTCTGCATCATGGTGGCAGGAGCTGTCTTCGCATGTATAGAAGCAAATGGTTGCGCCTGCTAGCTTTGATCCGTATCAGTCTGTTCTTTGTTTACCCCTTTGGCATGTGTTGTCGGCTGCCTGGTGTGTCAATGATGTGCAGTGACACCTTCCCAGCGGTGTTTTAGGTCACGGTCTCGGTCATCACCTGCAAAGAAAGGCCGCCACCAACAGGCCCAACCCAGGGGGCGGCGACACAGCTCAAGCACCTCTTCCTCCTCGTCCTCTCCAGGCAGACGCTCCCCGCGTTCTTCCTCCTCTTCCCTGTCTCCAGTCAGACACACGCTGAGGCAACCGCGCCGCTCTCCATCCCGGCCTAGGCACAGAGGTAGAAGGAGTCCCTCCCCCAGGGCCAGGCCCAGAAGTGCCCGCAGCCCTAGGGCCAAAGGCAGGAGCCAGAGAAGCCCTTCCCCTTCGTCCAAGAGCCGAAGGGGAAGCAGCCCTAGTAGAAGGCCTCAGCGCAGAGCTGGGGGCAGTGGAAGGAGTCCTGCCAGGCATGACAGGCAGAGAAAGCCTGCTCAAGCTGGGGGCAGCATAACCCCTTCCACCAGCAGGAGCCCTTCGCCTGTCAGAAGGAGAGCACCCCCTGGCAACTCCCTTCCATCAAGGGCAGGGGATCGCCACAGGCCACGTGACTCCCCTCAGAAAGCAGTGATTCGCCGCTCTTCCCCTGTTCAGCAAGCCAACCTTGGGCAAGACAGGACTGCTCCAAGCAGAAAGTCACAAGACATAGCAGCACTGGCTGTTGAGCCTATGACTAGGCCACATCATGGGTCTGCTCAGCCAGCGGTACTCACAGCAGCTGCTGCTGACACGAACAATCAGCTTCCACCTCCACCTGACAGGGCACGTGCTGCACAAGGCCCTGCCTTGCCCCCTGCTCCTGCTCTGCCCCTTCCTCCCCCTCCGCAGCATGAGCAAAGGAATCAGGCAGTCAGCCCCAAGCCAGTGCAAGCCCCCAAGTACGCTGCTGCCAAAGCCTTTGCCGGGCCTAAAACGAAGCTTGTTCCAGCACGACAGAGGTCCCCCAGTGTTGTGAGCGACCCTCCGCCATTCACTGCTGCTGCTGCTGCTGCAGCACAAAGGGATGTCAATCTTCTGTACGTCATTGAGGATCGCGAGCCGCTGCCACAGCGGTTTCCTTTTAAGTCCAATGAGCTTCCAGCAGGACATCTCACCAAGACTGCCACAGCGCCGGCTCCCTCAGCTATAGCTTCCGACAGTGCTGTCAGGCCAGCTGCTGCTCGTGATACAACCGCTGCTGGTGCTGACCATACTAAGCCCTCCCAGTCATTCGATGGCAAACAATCATTCATCTCGTTGGATGTAGAAGAAGCACCTGTCACTGGCCCCCCTTCTATTGAGCAGCCATCATTAGCAGCTGCCTTTGCAAAGGCAGTGCCCAAAGCAGATGCACAGGATGATGCAGGTAGGAAGACAAGGCCTGAGAAACAGCCGGCTCAGCAGGCACAGCAGGCTGAGCCCTTGGACTTGGACTCTGCCAAACCAAGTACTTCAGTAGCTGATCTGCCTGCCCACTCTCAAGCCCATTTGCTAGGCGTAGCACCCACACCTGCCACTACTGCCGCTGGTGCGCCTGCAGCTGCAGATACGCGTGCCATCAGACCTGACCTGTTTGCTGGCTCAAGCCAGTCGCGGCCAGTGTCAGCAGCCAGTCAGGGACTTGCCGCTGCTGAGTTCAGTGAGGCAGAGACTGGCCAGAAGCTGCTGGCAGCGTCCAGGAGCAAGGCTGCTGGCAAAGGCAACATCCAGATTGTGCTGGCCACCAAACACAAGCAGGTACAAGCCTTTACTGACCGCAGCTTTTTCGTGAAATTCATGGGCCTTGCGCCCATGCTGTGCTGTGTTTGCTATCATCTCAGCCTGATGCAGCGACATCAGTGCAATTGCTGTGCACACAGCATCTCGCTTGGCTGCATTATCCTTTTGTAGCATCTGTGATGCGTTCTTTCACGAGTTGACTTACTCTTTGCACCACAGGCAGTACACTGCAGATGAAGGCTAGATATCGAAGCAACTGGTCTAATGCTTGCAGTTGTCTTTCAAGGGTTCATTCAATCGTGCTGCTTGGCCTTGTGGCACACCATGTGACGGCATCTGTGATATGTCTCAAAGATATTATGGCATGAAGATGTCCACATGGTGTGCAGGAGGTAGCAAAGGGTGGCTTCCCCTTTCCGTCTATGTTCAATGCATTGGCAGCCCAAGGACTTCCACCACAGTCTGCTGTTTCAGAACAGGAGCTGCTACCCTTGCCTCTCCCTCAGCCTGCTGCTGTGATCGACACCTCAGGTCACAAGTATGACAGCCCACTGCGGGTGTTCAGATCATACAGGTGCCGTTCTCATTAAGTCATGTAGTGGCATGCAGCAGTGCCATGCAGCAGTGCCATGCAGCAGTGCCATGCAGCAGTGCCATGCCGCACTGCCTTCATGCTTTGCACACGCTCTCAACTTTCTGTGACAGCATTCCGCGCTGCTTGGACAGTTCGTCAAAAATAGCATGCGCATGCACTAAAAACACTCAGGCATTCTGTAGTCTCCTTCCACCAGCAAATGCAGCAGCTCACAGCACTTGTCTTTGCTTCGTGTTCCCTCTGTTTGATGCAACCACCCTGGTAGGCATGCTTTAGTACCTCTGCTCAATGCATCCATCCTGGTAGGAACATGGGTAGCAATGCTTTATGTTCCCTCTGTCTGATGCATACACTCTGATATGAGGACCTTTCTGAGCGTTCTCTGCATGCAGGTTGTGTGATACATTTCAGACAGTGTCACAGCTTCCCCTGGCCTCCCCCTCATTCACCCACCGCCTTGACCCCCCCTGGCCACTGTGCACCTACGACATCCGAGGCAGCTGCAGGGATGCCAAGTGTCAGTATCAGCACGCTTCTGACTACCAGCTGGAGAATGTGGCTGTGCTGCGGGACCTGCACAGCCAGGCAGTCAGGTCACTCTCCAGTCTTGCTCCTGTTATGCATACAGGTCGACCTCTGTGCAAGTCAATTTTTCGCTTGCCCAGGTATCTTTAACTTGGCAGCTGCCTGTTGCTGATGGCACATTGCATTCACTCTGACAGTACCTTTGGCTGGCCGGTGGTCACAGGTATAATGCCAAAACGGCTTCTGATCACGCTCTCAGTAGAGCAGCAAAAGTGCATTGGTGATTCTCACATGTGACGCCATGACAGCGCCAGTGTTTGCACATTCGAGTGCCCTGCTGCTGCTGTGCACTTTCTGTGTTACCTGACTTCACACCAGTGAACATGGCGTCACTTGTGTAAGGTGAGGTGATGTGCAAACAGCAGGATTATCATTGCAACATACTTGCTGCCGTATCATAAGATGTGTAGTGCTCAAGTCTCACTGCACCTGATGCAGGGCAGGCTCTCGAGCAGCGCTTCCAAGCTTGCCAGGCGGTGAGATCACCCCCATCATGATGACAGCCCTCACTCAGCAGGCCATCAGGGCCGTCCCCAGCCCTCACATCATTCTGCCCTCACCTTCTGGGGCGTCCCCAGCACCCTCTCCAGTCAAGGCTCGTCTCCAGCTACGCATCCCCAGGGAGCGCCGGCGTCAGCTAGCCAGCGAAGCCTCCCTGCCGCTGTACACGCCCTTGCCTTCAGGACCTCTGGCCACTCAGAGTCATCCCTTTAGCAGTCAGCTGCTGTCGTCTGCTCAGATTGAGCGTCAGGGTGTCGTGTGGCAGTTGCTTCCTGGGTGGGAAGGCTATGACAGCCTCAATGAGTGTGGCGCAGCAATCAACTCAGGTCAGAGGCTCATTATTGCGTTTTGCAGGGCTGCAGCACCTTTGCTTGCATCAAGTTACAGCATTCCTGCCACTGCAACATCCCCTGCTGTTGATGTGAGTTTCTGACTCACCTCCTTGGCAATCAACAGTACATGAATACTGATTGCAGTGTCATTGCCTCAGCTAAGCTTCTTGCTCAATTGATGTGAAAGCACGTAGTCACAAGCTGCCCAGAAACGCCTATTCAGTCTTTGTATGCCTGCCAACACACCAAATTGCCAACAGACCAACATGCCAACTGATGTCTGGTGGTCATTGGCATTTTCCCCAGATTAATAATGACGTCACATGCTGCAGGTTGTCTTCAAGACCATGCAGCACGGCCAGCTGCTGCTGTTTCTAAGCCAGGAGACAAGATGACAGGGCGCTACTACCAAGTAGCAACCCAAGACAACCCAGACACACCAGCAGCATCTGCTGTTGAAGCTGCAAGAGCTGCTGTTGAAGCCGCAGCAGCTGCTGCGGGTGACGCTGCTCCTGAGGTCAAAGATGCAGAGGGTTCTGGGGCCGGTAACGACCAGAGAACAGCTGTGCTAAAAGAGCTTGAGGAGCAGACACTAGCCAACCCAGGCAATCAGGATGTCTGGCTGCAGTACGCATTGAAACAGATCAACTATGGAGCTGTGGACTCAATGCAAGGTATGCTGCGCTGTTGGTGGTGTGTATGCATGTGATGTTTTGCTCTGTCTGTGCTTCTTGTTGTTTCTGCCAGTTTCAGTAGTGTTGCCAGCTGTCATTGCACATATGTGCAGCTTAACTGCGAGGGCTATTCAGCAGCAAGCTCTCATTGCATGCACATCAAGAGGCCTATGATCAGCAGCTCCTGCAGTTGCCAGGTTGGTTGCCCATCACAGCAAGCACGCTGTGTTGTGTGTTTTGCACGACTTGCATCCAGTGCAGCCCCATCATGCATCATGCAAACAGGTCAGCGTTTTGAAGTGTGAGGTTGCGCATATGTAGGTCAGAAGCTCATGGCCTGTTTGAGGTGCGTTTCCAAAGGCCTGGAAGCCGACCCCTGCTTCACCTGGCTCTGGCTGCTGTACCTGCCCCTGTACTGCCGCCACATGACTACCAGGGGCGGCCCCAGTGACGCGACCAAAGTAGCCGAAACAAGCTTGACTCACTCCAAGCACTGCTACCAGCTCTGGCTGAGAGTGGTGCAACTGCAGCCGGATTGGCAGCGGCGTGCCGCTCTTCTTCAGCGAGGGGTCCTGGCTCTGGCCCAGGCACAGCCCGGGGACTACATGGGAGTGTCTGAAGAAGAAGCAGCAGGCTGGGCTACCATGCGCAGCACCTGTGTGCTGGATCTGGTGCTGAGGCTGCTGCTGCTGTGGACCAGTGTGGAGGCGCATGACGTCGTGGCTGGCTGGATTGCAGAGCTTGTCAAGCTGGTGGATCAGGCAAAGGCTCGTGTGCAGTCAGAAGACGGTGAGTGTGCAACAGTGAAGTCTTACTGCAAGCAGGAGTCTCAAGCAAGGCCAACATGTGTTGCATGGATTGTTTACTTTGCGGCGACTTCCCAACATGTCAACTGCACTCACCTGCAGCCTTGAGTGCAACCAAGTGTATATTGGAGCACTTGTCCATGAACCATTATCCATCCCCAGGAACCCCTGACCAGAGAGTTCACTAGCAAAACACTTCCTCAATGCTAGTTTTCGACAGGCCATTCAACTCGTCAGCAGTGTACATCATACATTGCATTGACTGCCACCACGTACTACTGATCATCCTGTCTTGCTGCAAGACTTTAACAGCCTGATGCTTTGGTTTGAGCAATCAGTCAGGGTTTCCAGGCTGGTTTGTATAGGATCGCGGATGCAGGGGTTCAGGGGCTGGGATGTTGAAGTTCTGCTCAAACTGATGCATTGAAGCAATGAGCTTATCAGGCACGAAATCAGCGGTCATCATGACAAAAGTTCGTAGGGGCCAGATAACACCAATTGACCTACATGCATTAGTCTCGTACGTAACATATTGACATTTATCAGTTGCATCTGTCTTATTGACTGTGTGTAATAAAAGAGCATGTCAGTAGAATGTATGAATCGATTCCATTGACATAATCTTATCATTTGTCTGCAGACCCTCTGAAGATGGCTCAGCATGCTCTGGGTGGTGCGGCCCGCCAGGCTCTGCTGCAGCAGCTGCAAGACCAGCCGGCCAATGCTGCTGTGCTGTGGGTCACCTGTGCTCACCTGGCTGCTTATAACACCTTGCCTTCTCAAGTCATACACAGGTAAGCAAGCAACGCCTTTTGTCCTTTGCCTGAGACTGGTTGGTTGGTATGCAGCTTCAGCAGCAGCCTAGCCCCAATTGAGCTTGGCCTCGTCAACACCAACACAGCATTCTACACACACACACACATGTCAGCATGCTGATGGATATCACATATCTTTGTGTATGTCCGCAGTGTGTCATGCGCAACATGCCAAGGTGCCGACTGGTCTGTGCTGTGGAAGCATCAAATTCGACCAACTCTGCTTGCTTGACGTTGAACTGAATGCAACCTCATCTCCTGAGGCTTGCTTGACCTTCAACTGGATGCCACAACATCTCCTGAGGCTTGCTTGACCTTGAAATGAATGCAACAACATCTCCTGGGGCCTATCTGCAGGCTGGGCTTTGTGCAGCAGCCACTGGTGCTGAATTGGCAGCAAGCTCCACCAGCGTCAACACACTCCCGGGTGCGCAGCATCCTGATAACAGCAGCAGCTGCTGGCCTTGGGTGCATAGACCTGAAAACCAAGTGCCAGGTGACTATGAACATGGTCTCTTCATTTGCCCTAGTCAAATATTAGTAACGTCTGTGTGGGTTTATGCATGCTCTTTCCTTGTAAATCATAAGATTTCAGTGCTGTTGCATTGTTTGCTGCATTATACAGTACATTTCATGCACCATGCATGCTGGCCTGCTGAGTGTTGTTGTATGGTGCAGCATCTGTGTCTGCAACACAGCTGGAGGCTCACTGAGAGTAGTGGTGCGTCCTGTCATTGAGTTGTTGCTTGATGCTCTGACTGGGGGCTCTACACCTGCTTCAAAGTTTGCTGCAGCGCATCGTCAGTCACCATTCCTGCTTTTACAGGTCGTGGATGTTTCAAGTATTCATAGGGCAGTCGCGGCAGCTCACCCAAGACAAGCCCTAGCACTCACCATAGCTCACTGGGAGCTGACCACCAACACAACCTCCCTATTGGGTTCCCTGCCAGCAACACTGGGACAGGACTCCATTTCACCCACAGCTGGCAGCCTCCTCATGCTTGCAAGTCTCACCAGCAAGGCAGCCTGCACAGTGGAACAGCCCTTGCCTGATCAGGCCATGGACACCTGGCAGCATGCCACCTGGCCTACTGGTGATACTGAGCTGATGTGCATGGCCCTGGTGCTTGCAGCAGATCAGCACCTGCAAAGCTTTGCTGACAGCTTTGGCAAGAATGCGAACCAGAGTGCAGACTCAAACCCTGGCAAGCTTCAGCAGGCAGTCTCAGCAGCAGCTGCCCTGCTGACACAGCTGGCTGTATGTGCGTCTGAAGCCCTGGGACTCACTGCTGATGATGATGATGAAGAGGACGGCGAGCCACAGGCTCGTTTCCAAGGGCTGCATCCAGCTGTCGTCGGCGCCATGGCGACTAGGGTGTTCCAACTCAGCAGTGGGAAAATTCAGGCAGCGATAGCGCTGCTTGTGGCCTCAGTGCTGCCAGAATGGGAGCTGGACCTCTCAAAGGCAGGGCATGCTGGCGCTGGCCCTGCTTCCAATGGCCCTGCTGCTGTTGGCCCTCCAGACAGGGCGTTTCCAGATGCTGAGCAGGGACAAAGTCCATCGATGCAGGGAAAGAGGGCAAGGTCCTACCGCAAGAGGAGAAGGTTGCCAAGCAGGTCTGCTGCTTGCTTTTGCTTGTTGTCATCAGCGCATCTGACCATATCAAACAGTTTCGTCTCCATACAAGCGTCCATGCACGGCACAGTAGGAATGTTGGCCGCTGCATTGCAGCTGATGCGAGCTCAACAGTGTGATTGCCTGAAATCTTGCCTTTGTTCCCTTGCAGCGTTGACAGGCTGCTCAAACAATGCACAGCTCTGTTGTGCTTATTGAGCATTTGGCCCAGAGTCACATACCTGCTGCAATCCAGTCCTGCAAGTGACCGCTGTTGGCTGTGTGACATCCAGTATGATGTTGCTGCGACCCATTGCGTCTTTACTGATCCACACTGGGTCTTTACAGATCCCCAAGCCCAGGCAATGCCGCTCTGCCAAGCGACAGGTCTCGCAGCACCAAGCGCCGCAGAAGCAGAAGCCTCAGCAGCAGCTCCACCAGCGGCAGTTCATCCTCCTACTCAACCTCAGGATCATCCTCAGGCTCATCCTCCAGATCATCAGGGTCCTCCAGCGGCTCTGGAACCAGCTCTTCCAGCACCTCATCAGGCTCCTCTCACGACAACAGAATGAGATCTCATCCAGACCAACGGCAGTATGCGGATGCCATCTCAGAGGGCATGCAATCAGAGCAGTCTTTGGATGAGCCGCCTTGGATCGACTGGGCTGCAGTGGAGGCCGGTGGAACCCTTGGTGGATTGGACCCTGTCAGACAAGGCTTTGGGGAGCTGTCTAAGCCTGCAGAACCTGTTAGGTAAAGTCGTGCAACTAGCTTCTGTAGTAGCTTTTTGTGCAGTCATCCTTACCACTGTCATCTGTGCTGCGTCGCACGGCTGCTGCACAGCACCAAAAGAAGCTTTGGAAGCATTTGATTGGCCAGTGACTCAAGCAATGATGCCACTGCGCAAGCTCAACTGCCACTGCTCGTCCTGTTGGCATTGACGCTCGTTGACACAGGTGCGGGTGTGCTGCACTGCTGATCAAGTCATGCAGAGGCAAAGCTGAGGATGTGAAGACTAAAACTGGGCTGGTGCCCTGAGCAGGCAACAGTCTCATCTGTCTGTCAGAGGCAGAGTCTGATTCTGCAACACCTTGTGCACTCAGTATCGCTAATCTGCTGCTGCTGCAGAGGCTCTCCAGACTTTGAGGAGGGAGAGATCAGAGCTGTTGACCTTGACATGAAGCGCAATCATGCTGCCCACTGGAGCCTCAACCTGGCCCTGTATGAAGCCCTTCATGGTCAAGCCCCTCAGGCCCTGCTTGGCCTACAAGCTGCCCAGAAGACAGCAGAAGGCAGTCTGCATGTAAGACCACTGTCACACAATGCTGCGCGTGCATTGCTCTTGTTGCATGCAGTTCGAGCTCATTTGCTGCACTGTAAATGGCCATATTCTGAACAGCTTTGCTGAATGGCTTTACATAATGGCACTGCACATTCATGTACTATTGTTTCACTTGCTGTCAGCATACCAGCACAGTACAGCAGACCTGGAACTGGCCTAGTGCTGTCAAACCTCAAGGCATTGGCTGATGCTCTAGGCTTTGAGGGCATCTGTCTACGTCTATGTCTATCTATTCATCTCCACAGCATTGCTCAGGTTCTGCTGCAATGCACAATCTGGCTCACTGTCTGCTTGTGAGCCGCAGCTGCAGCAGGATGTCTGGCGTGAAGTGCTGGAGTTTGCTTCAGCTGCACTGCCCAGCTCTGCAGAGCCTGACCTGCTGGCAGCCAGCAGCCCTGCCGATGCCAATGTGAAGGCCCTCCTGGGGTCACAGTACCCTGTAGGACTGAGACAAAAGCTGCATCTGCTACAGCAATTCCATGCCTGGCAGCATGAACAGGCTGTGTTGAAGCCCTTGGCCCTGCCTAGACTTCATATCAAGGTCTGTCTGTTTGTTGATAGCGTTAGTCGGTGCCTGGCGTGATGCTGCTGCTGGTGCTGGTGAAAGGCAGGTGCCTCTGATGTTGCTTGACGACGCTGCCACAAGCAAGTTCAGGAGGAACAGATTGGATCTGCTTTTATGCTGGAAACGCTTTCAACTTGCATGGAATACTCAGGCTTGCAGCTGAGGCCCTAATGTTGTCCTGAGCACTTAGAAACTCTCATGTCCTATACCACAAGGCATGGGCACCAATTTGTCATGACTTGCCTTAGTAGCAAAGTACATGCTTGCGCTGCAATTTCACACAGTAATTGCGTCTTCGTGCACAAATGCCCTGGTGATGTAGGACAAGAAGGCGAGGGCCTTGCTGGAACAGCCACAGTTCCAGGATGGGGAGGGCATGAAGGATGCAGCCTTAGCCATGCTGGCTCATGTCCCTCCCACTCAAGAGGTCTTCCTGATAGGTAAGCACCTGTCCCACAGTGTGTCATAGGACTCTGCTGACAGTGTCACTTACACTTGTCAGATTCTAGCCAATCCAATTGCAGATACATCCGAGGATGGGCGGTATGCCCTGTACTACTTGGATTCTTTGCAGACAGCATGCCAGCTCCTGTGAATGCCACGCATATCTAGCTGCCACTGTTACCCCTCGCATGTTTGCACTGTTCTTGTCATCATGTACAGCAAGTAAGAGCGTCTGCACAAGAGCTTTTGCTGGCAGCCTCAGGGCTGCTCAGGCACGACAACAGCCCGTGTTGACCTTTGCAGCAGCCTTCATTGGTTATACACCCCCCTGCATATGATCATGCTTGTGTGACTGAACATTCATAACAAGGCTTCACAGGCGTCGCAAAGGGTGGGTAACCAAGAAGAGTAACTCTCTTGGTGAGCATGTTAGAAGTCAAACGTTTCGCTGTGGAACATCGGGAAGCAAGCTGGCATGAGCATGTGCAGCAGCCTTGTTGCATACACAATGGCCCTTACATGATCATGCTTCTGTGACTGGCATCGTCACAACAAGGCTTCACATGCATTGCAAGAAGCAAGCTGGCATGAACATGTGTGTTGCAGAGGCGCTGGTCTCTGCTGTGCCAGCAGCAGGGGCCAAGGCTCAGCTGCTGCTGGACCTGGCAGCCAGGAAACCACAGGATGGACAGCATGCCTCCTGGATCCTGCCCCTGGCTGCAAATGCCCTGCTTAACGCAGCCCCACCTGCTGCACCACACCTCTGGCTCCAGGTCTGCCACTGCGTAGGCCTGTATGGTTGTCCTCTTGTTGCACTCATCACACGGCTGACTGTGTTATCCTGCCTTACGGGCAAGTATGTATGTTCTGTAGTGTTCTGTGAGCATTCCGTGGGTCCTGTACGGCCCTCGAGCAGCTGAGTCAGTGCGTCTACTAGTGAGCAAGACAGTGGGACATGCATTTGACCTCATGTGCATATCAAAGTTCTATGGGTATACGCTCAAACACAAACACTTTTAGCATAAAGCTACAGTGTCATGCATTTGTGTGCATATGTGTAGGCCGTAGTTCTGGCAGAGAAGCACTCTGTCGCAGCAGCAAGAGAGCTCAGCGCAGTTGCTGTGGCTCGTCATCCTCACAGCAAAGCACTTGCCAGGCGGCATTCGGCCCTACAAGGCCCGTCCAAAGGCCCTGCTGTCCCCCCTGCTAGTGGGGCCAGCAAAGCCAATGCACAGCTGTGACTGGACGCAATTCCCTCTGCTACCCTGCCGCCTCGTCCCTGACTTCATGTTGCTGCTGGTGCTGTGCATTTGTGCTGAAACAATGCACAATGCGCTGTTCTTGGATCCTGCCCACATGGGCTGCCTGTTATCACCTTCCCTTGGGCCTTTGGGAGCCCTTTGATGCCGTGTCCAGCAGCGCCTGCAGCATGCTGCAGCAGCCTGACAGATGCAGCCCACGTGTCCAGGCGCAATGTCACATGGTTTGTCATATAGCTTTCACACCCCAGCAGATGCGGCACTGTTTTTTGGCTTTGTTGCAGATCAGTTGCATTTGGATACAACTTGATGACTCTTGAGCTGCTTGTTGCGCTGTGGCATCATTTTGACACAATTCGTCAGAACCTTGAAAGCAGGTCTCATTCTGTGTGATGCGTAGTTGAGATGTGTACTTAGCTGGCATGAATGACTTGCGTGATGTAGTGGTGTATACTGACATATGTCTCTTGTTGCGGGTGCAAGGCTGCTGCAGAAGGCTGGATGAGGGGCACTTCACAGGTGAGCATGCTTGCTGCACAATGAAGCAAATCCTGCGTGCCGACAGCCTGCCATGTGTAACAACTTCAGTATTGTCCTTCTGCTCAGTACTACATCACTGTTGGGTCTGTGGTGTACTGATGAGTGGACTTACACGGGACCCTGGACTTTTTGTTCAGTCCAAGCCAGCAATACCTGAATAAAGCCTGATTGGCCAGTGGTACAAGTCATGCTTCTGCTGCCGTGACACAGCTGCTGGTTGTGTTGCAGGCCTTCTGATGGTGAGTGCCAAGCACCTTGCAGGATTGATACCGGCAGCTTAGATTTGAAGCAGTCGCTGTAACATGCTGTGCCAGGTGCAGTGGCCACCCAGCCACATTGACAAGCTCCATTACAGACGCAGCCCCAAGCAGACTGCGTACCTGCTGCCTGTTATAACTTGGCTGCCGCCAGGGGGATGATGCTGTTGCAACTCTGACATTGCTGTGTTCTTAAATGCTTTGTGTGGCTTTGTGTGTGCTCTGCTTGGGCGCATAGACGGCTGTGCAGCATTTGATTGCTTTTCTCTCTGGTGTGTTGCAGGGCCATCATCTCGGTAGAGTCCCACACAACAGCAGCGGTCTTTGGGATGGTAAGCCTGTTTTTACATTGTGCCGCTGTTATTGGTACTGCTGTGCTCTTGGTGTTTGTCTCCAGACAGGTCTCGCAAGCAAGCAGAATGCTCTGGGCGCATTTGTGCTTCATCAGATTGCTCTCTCTGCTTCTACTGGCAACTGCTGGAGCTTTGCCATGTGCAAAGCAAGGCTTATGCAGAAGAGCGTACGATGGGCTTTGCTGCTGAGAGTGGGCCTGCATTCATCCAGAGTGCTGGCTCTTTGGTCGGTCTCAGGAACATGATGCAGAGCCGGACACCTCAGGCAACCTGAAACCTTGAGCCTTGGTGCCAACTTACGCATTCAGCTGCTTCCACAACACACAGCCAATTTTGACTTGTTGGTGGAGGCTTATGATGCAACATCCAGAATACGTGAAGGAACTTGGGATGAGCAGAGCAGACAGCTGGAAACACAGCAGCTTTCAAGACCCAGAATTGCATGTACCAACTTCAAAGAGCTATCAGCAGTGCCAGCATGGCATCTAGATGACAAGGCGCAGACGTGGCAGACCTTGTGCACTGGGCTGCATATTCGAGCAGTGAAGGCTGAGGCCAACCCTTGATCTGCATCAGCAGCAACGGCAAGGTAGTTATGCCCAAAGCTGTTACGATTTTCTAGACAGCAGAGCACACAAAGGGGGCAAGTCAGTCAGCAGGCACAGCAGCATGAAAGTACTGGCTTGTCACCAGCAGCAACATGAGGGCCACAGCTGTCCCATACAGCAATGGCGCAGTCAGCAGCAACAGGCACCCGTGCATGGGTAGCAGAGGGCGTATGCAGCAGTATCATAGCACAAATTGGTCCATAGTTACCACGCATGCAGTTCGTCCATGCGTAGAATGCTTTGCAGATAACTGCCTAATAGGAGTGCATGTCTTGGTGAACCCATTAGCGTGTATTGAGAGAGTTCTTGTGTCGAGAGTGTTTAGTTGAACAATTAGGGCAGACATTATGAGTGGAGATCATGCAATGGGCTGAATGCCGCCATGCACAATACTTAAGAGTCTACAAGCCCTTCCAAGCTTTGGTGTAATCTTGCTGAGTGACCTGCTACACATGCATCTCACATGCTGTGGGAATCTGCACCAGGATATTCACCGTTCACCCATGAAGAGTTTTCGGAAAACGTTTCCCTTGACCAAATTCCTTTCGGTCGGGCGCCCGAGGTACACAGCTCCTGCGGCTCGTAGCTTGCATCCAGCTTCAGCGGTACCGTTGGGCAAGCCACTAGCGGCCGGTTTTGAGTGTGACGCTCAAGGCCAAGGTCGCCGTTACAACTCCGAAAAGAACGATCTTACCGAAATAGCTTGGTCAAAGCAACAGCCGGTGGCTTCAAGCTTTGTGGGTTGGCGTCTGCTATTAAGCAGTGATATGAGGCTGGTCTTCGGCTATCAGAAAAGTCTTGAATTGTTAACTCGTGGCGGGTTCGCCAGCACCAGCATCGCCCAGAACCGCGTGCAATCCTTTCAACAGCAGGAGCCTGTTTGCTTGCTTTCGCGAAAATTGCAGCGCAAGGTAAGCAACATGTCTGAGCTTGGCACGCACTTCAACGTGTCTGCTCCAAATGTGATATGGCGCTTTGCATGCTACTGCAGATCAGCCCCTGTGAACTGTGCTAGGCCCCTTGCATAGGTGGATATCACATGCATGATGGTCTGGCTGAGTCTCATGCATTCATTTACGACGTGCCTGCTACAGGAATGCAAAGGCCGTCAGCTATGCAGTCAGGTCAGAGGAGTGGCTTCAATGGAGTCTCCCAGCGGGTTTGCTCCTGCACTTCCCAAGCCAGTTTCACGGCCTGCTCAGCTTCCCAATCCACCTTTGGTGAGCATCTTGTCCTGTCAGTACTGCACTACTCTGTGCGCTCTGCTGTAAATCTTGCATTGCAAAGCAGTATGCAACTCCTTCAGGCATATGAGCTAGTGCAAGGCGCACTGGTGAGATGGAGTGAACAGCAGGCAGGACAGCGACCGCCTCCTACAGCTGTCATGGTGCATGGCATTCTGGGTAGCCGCAAGAACATGCAAGCATATGCTCACAGACTTGTTGAGGTATGCAAGCACCCACAGCATTCAAGCAAGGACAACAAATGATGCAAATTTCAGACCATTGCAGACAGCATGACATGTTGCCTCGTGGTACACCAAGTTGAGAAACGCGTACATCATTTGCTGTGCCAGCAATGCTTCACTTGCATCAGAAATGGAAGCATTGCTTCATCATGCTGTGCCAGGCGCAAGCTGCACCTCTGCTGTAGGATATGTACTTGCACACACTCATAACAAACTACAAGACTGCATGTGCAGGGTTTCCCTGCATGGCAAGTACTGCTGGTAGACATCCGCTGTCATGGTGAGTCAGCAAATCTGCCACCCCCACCTGGCCCACATGGGGTTGAGTCATCAGCACAGGATATCCTCAAGCTGCTGTCACAGCTGAAGCTGTTCCCTGAGGTCTTGATCGGCCACTCATTTGGAGGCAAGGTAGTGATGAGTATGGGTGAACAATTTGGGGCGTCTGGCAAACGCCTTCCTAGACCTGTACAGGTAAAGTATCATGGCGTCTGTTTTCAATTTGCCCCCAGCATGTCAACATCATGGCCTCAGCAATGCACTCCTGGGAGGCAGGCTTTTGTGTCCAAAAGGCTGAGGCTGGCAACCTCCTGCATCATGTCACTGCACTTTCATTTATCAAAATGGGACTGGCCCACAATAATGTGTTTTGCCTTGCTTTGCTGGCGCTGTCACTACCACACACATTGACTGTGGCACTTGAAATCAGCAAGGACACTCACGAGAGACCACCACTCAAAAGCATACCATGTCATATGAGAAATTTTCCAAAATGATGTTCACGAAAACAACACAACAGTGTACTTTATGGTGTGAGAACTTTTGGAAAATTGCAGGTCTGGGTTTTGGACGCCTTGCCTGGGGAGGTGAGAACAGGCGGAAGGGAGACTCAGGACCACCCAGCCGCCCTCATAGCACACCTGCAGCAGATGCCTATGCCGCTGCCCAACAGGACAGCACTGCAGAATGACCTGCTCAATGCAGGCTTCTCCCTCACGGTAGCCCGATGGGCAAGCACAAACCTACGGCCGCTGAATGGGGATCACAGGTAAGAGAATCTCTTGTCTTTGACATCTGCAGGCAATCTATCAAGCATGAGTCACAGGTTCTTGTGCTTGTGCTTCCACTCCAGTGCCTCCGGCGCTCTGAGTTATATTGTATATGGCCCTATTAGGATCAATACTTTCTGGTCAAATTGGTTGCAAATGTGCTGTTGAGATCACCCAGATGACCTAGTCTGTCATCTGGGTGGTGTAAGTGTATGGCAGCACTGACAGTGCTAAGATATCTAAGATATCTATATAAGTAGAAATACCTGATGTTGGTGCCCAGGAAGTCAGATTTGCGTGAAATGGGCGATGGTGATGTTTCTGTGCCCCCAAGAGCTGCGTGTGTACAGGAAGCTAGTGTGGGCGCTGGACCTGAGTGGCATTGCCGACATGTATGAGTCTTACGAAACAGCCAACCTATGGAGCTTCATCACCAGCACACCAGAAGGCTTGAGAGTGAGCTTCGTGAAGGCTGAACACAGCACCTTCAGATGGGCGGGCCCAGAACAGGCTGTCATTAGCAGCCATGGTCATGCTGTGCATACCCTGCACAAATCTGGGCACTGGGTGCATGCCGACAACCCAGACGGTATGTTTGGCTGCTACTTTGTGCATGGCTCCCTTGCACTTGGTAATGTCTATAGTAATTACCTGATCCTTCAGCATTCCATGACTGATGCAGTTTGTCATACAGGTGACATGCATTGCTTTGTTTCATGTTGGCATGATCAAAGGTTGCATGATATCATGCGACTTGATCTGCGCTCTGTGACCTGAACATGTTTTGTCATGCAGCTACAGGCTGCCTTAATGCTTGTGAATGACCTGTTTCCAGCTCACACTAAAGTCTTGTCAATGCTGACTGGTGCTGTGCTCAGTCCTGCTTGATTTTGCAACCTGAACTGGATGTGACGACATGTCATGCAGGCTTGTTCCAAATCATGGCACCATATTTTGGAGCAGCCGACTTGCATGTGAAGAAGCCATCATCCTGGCCTGCTCGTTCTAGGTCAGGCTGAGATTATGAAACGGTCACAGATCAATCACTTTGTGGGGACTGCCGTATTGGCATGCACATGAGGACTGAGATTCATGCACTGGATTGCTTTTGTACTATACGACATGAGTAGGTAGAGTGAAGATGATAGAGAGAGTGAGACAACTGTTGTATATTGGAATATTGTTTGAGAGATAGTAGCAACTCATGAGAAGAAGTATCTAAGGTCAGTGGACTCTGTGCAGCTACCTGGATTCCGTACTGCTGTCAGGCATTGCAAGCGAAAGACCTGTATGGTGGCATCAGCATGCTTGTCATGCAGTGTTCATTACCACATACCATCTACATTTGTGCACAGGTGCAGTCGCAGTTTGTCGGAGTCTGTGCTATCATGGCGTAGTATGCTAGGCCTGTTACTGACATTGTGAGCATATGCCTCAGAACAGTAAAGCATTCAAGATTTACTTACTTATCATAGTATTCGTTTCATGAGCCTTATGGCTTCCTTGCCCGTTAAGGCACAACCTTGTTGGACAGCCTGAAACCTGAAGAATGAGCCTTTACTTTTGTTATGCGGCGAGCATCGTGCTTTGTACTGTCTGTACACCTTAATTGCTGACACGGTTGCATTGAGCCAGCTCCTGGACTGAGAAAACCTCTTCTTCGTCTTACAATACCAAACGGCGCAGTGGGCAATTTCAAATTTGAAGTCTGCAAGACTCTGCAGGCAAGAAGCGTAACGGCATCAGCCCAAACAACATCTCTTGTAACAGAGGACCGTTGCAAGCTTGTTCGAGGAATTGTCTGCACTCCTGTCCACCCCAAACAAGACGCACACGCAGGCCAAGCTTACATGGCTTCAGCTGGCAGCAAACGGGGACGAAGCGCGTGGGAAGACTGTGAGGACGTGAATGAGCTCAAACAGCATCTTGCCAAGCAGCAAGATCAGATCGAGAAGTTGCGCAAGGAGAAGGCAGAGCTAAGCAAAGCTGTCAAGGCAGCTGAAGGTCAAGCCTCGGAGGAGAGCCCCGATGAGCTCAACGCTCAGGCTTCCAGAGTCCTCAAGAGTCTCTCATCAAACATAAACGCCCAGATGGTATACCGCAACAAGTTCAACAAGTCCAGGATTGCAGCGGACATACCCAACCTGTCACTGGCACAGGTGTGATTACACTGAACAAAACACCCACCTTGCGTTGCCTCACTATCACCAGCTCCATCTGCAGCAGCAGCTGCTCTGTCTGTAGCAGCTCCATCTGTTGCAGAATTGCACAATTAAATAGCTTTGCAGTTCACAGGCATTGCTCAAAGAATCCATTCACTTTGTGACTCTTCATCACTGAGTAGAACATTGCTCAGGCCAAAGCCGTGTTGGGGGAGCAGCTGGTGAGCAAAGCCAGCAATGGTGCCAAGAAGCTTGAAGTCAAGGCTGATGGCGACGAGCTGTATACAGTCTTCCCTAATGGGTTCTCCAAGAGCCTTCGATATGGGGCGACCTTGGAGCTGACTGACGTATGACTTGTCACCTCTGTCTGAACTCAAGCCCTCAGCAGTTGTGTTGAGCTTGTGAGCCAGCTCAGCATGATATGTGGAAGTGTCACATGTGTACACAGCATTGGCTGGTTGAATGCAATGAATTGCACAAGCGGGCCTTGATGTTAAGGGCTTTTTGTGTTTTGCGCATTTACTTTAACATCTGTGCATTCTGGGCTCCTCTACATTGCAGTCTACACTGCAGGATGCTGCCAATTGTTTTTTGAACGAGTGCAGTTTGGTTTCCTGCAGGGTATCAAGTTCAGCTATGACAAGACTACATCAATTCTGAAGCTCACTGGCACCTACAGCATGTCAAAGTAGTGTTCACCAGCGATAACCTTTTCCAATGGTGGTCATAGAAGCAGATGCTACCATGAGGCCTCTACAGCTCTGCTGTTGGTCATGCTAGTCATATACTTTGTGCTGCAGCCTGTGTAAGTGTGCCAGCATGGTGCTTGGTGGTAGTGGAGTCAGCATGGTGCTTTACAGTAGTGGAGTCAGCAAAGCTGCGTAGACAGTATGTGAGATGTCAAAGGATTGTTGTAAGTAAAAATATTACGATACATTGGACTTGTCAAGTCGCATGCACAAAATAAGCGTCTTAGCTCCGTGGTGTATGCTTCTACTGGATGAAATGTGAATGCATCATTGCGCCATGAGTAAACACAGTGCATAACATCAATGGGATATCTTGAGTTGCGGCACAAACCACAGGGCTGGATCAACATTGCTTGCTGTCATTTGATACTAATGACAGACCTCTGCATCGCTGTCTCCACAGTTGGCATTTGATCACAGACTCAAAGCCATTGAGGATCTCCAGCAAGGCGATACACCCACAAATCATGCTCATTTTAACAATCGCTGGTGTCCTGCGTATCAAAATGTTTGCCAGTACTATAAAGGGACGGACCATTGCAGACCAGCTGATGAGGTTGGTCATGGTGATCAGATTCATGACAACACACCTTTTGTCACAGCAAAAGCACAGATGTCAGTCTGAGTCAAGCTGAGTGCCACTGAGACACTGGTCAGCCAGAATCAGTGATGCACCAACATTTCATTGTCGCAAATGCACACAGTCTCATCATTTCCACCCACCAGTGCAGACTTGTGGTGGTAACATGTGGTGTGTTGCTCAGGGGACAGCCAGAAGCAGCCGCATCATATAGTCTGCATACAAGAGGACACGACCTAGCAAGACAGCTCAACAGAAGTAGCCTATCAAGCCTGTGAGACACGCAGGCCTGATGCACCACACATGTCTTGCACCAGAAATCTCAGCTCAGATGCATTATCAGATGAGAGCAAACATTGAGCTCTAGCCTGACAATCCAGGAGACAGCTAATGCAAACTGAAATTTGGCACTAGTCTGCAGCTTGGCTTCACATAACGGCCATTGCAATAAAGGACTGCCTCATGCTGATCCAGTTTCCGCGTTGGCATTCCATGCTGCTGCTGTGTTTGCATGTGAGTCCCATTTCTAGCTGCAAGTGTATCCCTTCACATGAGCCGTGATTCGATTCTGACAACCAGGTTTGCTAATGATGCCATATTGGCAGCGGCTAATTGCTGTACAATGCAGAAAAGATATATACGTCTGTCCCCTTTGAATACACAGCTCTATTTTGCATGTGCAGATACTATGCTGAGCGTATATGTGCTGCTGGGTGGATTAAGCACCATTGTGAGTCCATGCTTGTCTTCTGTGACCAACGAATATATTTCTTGTAACCAATTACACGCTGTATGTGACTGTATGCGCATGCGGGGCAGTCAAACAGAAAAAGGTGTTCGTCTTCAACTGAGCCAGACATGCATACAAGACAGACCCTGTCCTCTCTGCTGCGATGTTCACTACCTTTGCCAAAGCGGCCTGTGTCAACATGTAGGCTATGGCAACCACACCTGAACCTACTGATCAGTCTCCTGTGGGGATAGCATCTGACAGTAGATCTACTAGACAAACAGTCAGAATTCTGATAAACTGAATGATTGGCTATGTAAACAGTCCTGTAGAGTTGCAAGCTGCTATTTGTACTCTGAGCTCCTGCATGTCATGTGATCGGAGTGCTGTCGGTGGGCCGAGCAATTACGTGTCATGACTGTACCCTAATCTGTAAATCACGGAGCTAAGACAGAACCCGCGCAGTGTGAGCATGTGTGCCGGTTCCATGGATTCACTGAGGTCAAGGGGCAACCTGCTCTGGTCATGAAGCTGTATGCAAGGAGCCTGGCAGATGAGCTGAATATGGCACCAAATGTGTGACCCTTTTGAAAAAAGCCCGTGCTTATATGCAGAAAGCCATCTTTTACAAATTGTCTGACTGACCTGTGCAGTCTAGCTAACCTGCCAGAAAACTATCTCCAGCAGATTTGCATCACCTGCCCACATGTCATGTTACATCATATTTGGGCCAAAAAACGATACGTCTGTGACCGCCATCAATCCAGTTGCAAGTACTGTACAGAGGGCAAATCATTTGCAGGCAAGAAGCTGGAGCTGGGAGTTCTGTTGCAAAGAGCTGTGAATATTTGCCGTGGTGTGCAGGAGGTGCATGGTATGGGCATCATCTTGCGTGACTTGAAGCCGGTATGCTGTGCCAATGCTGTATAATCTCTGCTCTCAAGCAAGTGACTCTTGCAGCAGATGCAAGACTCACAAATACTGTGATTGATTCTGCACTGCTTGTATGGATTGTCAGTCTTGAGCTAGAAACAAGGTTGATCTTGGTCCAAAGCGCTGGTGATCAAGCAGGTCTGATGTCAGCATGCAGCTTAGGCTCACAAGATGTCTTATGTCAAAATGTACTCTCTGATGCTGATGCAGGCCCCAGGCCCCAGCACAGCTGTGTTGGTGTATTAGCTAGAATACTACTCTCCACGCGCATTGCTTTATTTCTGGTCTGCTAGGTTGCAGAATACGCAGTTTGCTTGCTTATAAAGCACTGTGCCACTTCTGATTGAATCAGTTGTGCTTCACAGCAACAAAGCATACATTTGATGCACCGCCCCATCTGTAATTGCCCAGAGTGCTCTATGAAGCACTGGCTGCATCAACCACAATTGTGGCCCCTTGCTTGTCTTTTGCAACCTGCACCAGATCTTCATGATGTGAATCAAGCTCAAGCAAACCTCGTGTTGACCATCATCATTTGAGTCTCACATTCCTTGCATGCAGGGTGCACTTCACTCATACTTGGAGCTTGCCAGGTTGAACATGGTGCTGGCTTGACACCATAAACTGTGCATGGCCAGAAGCGGCAAGCAGTTCTACTGAGAATCTCCAAATGTAGCAGCTTTGACTAAAAGTGAATGATGAAAATGAAGACAAGCACCTGGATGATGGAGCTGCAAATCTGCTGGAACGCCAGGTTGTGTGTGACACACAGAATCTGACACCCTCCGCTTTGTGCCATGATCTCCTGCATGCACCAGACAGTTCGTTCAAACCCAATGTCTGCTGTTGAAAGCACAACATTACAAATATGATGGCAGTGAGCAAGCAACCGGTGCCAATGGTGTTGAGCAACTCTCTGGCTTTGTAACAATCTGAAATGCTGTACATGGCATCTTGCATGCATCTCCAAGCCTGCAGCCAGGATTGTTGCATTGTGCGGAGACGTCTGGCTGAAGCATTTGATGCTCAAGAAGAGCTACATTGCTGAAATGAGCTCTACCTTGATCAGTGTTGCTACCAGAGCTTGGTTGTTCTCATCAAGAGCAGCGTCAACCTGTACATTGCACAAAAGCTACTTAAGGAGCAAAGCATGCTAAGCATGGTATACACTGTTGTGGGTGAAGAGCACACTGGATGCCTCATGTATTGCTGTATGCCAAGCAACATGGTGACCAGCCGTGAAGCAGGAGAGACATGGAGTATTGAACTGCAAGCAATTTTTATGGGTACCATTTGGTATTGCATGAGTGAGACCATGATCTGAACAGAATGCACTGTTGCACATGATGAATGTGACACACATGAACAGTATGAACCCTTACCTCATCCATGAGAAACAGGGAGCTCTTTGCTCCAGCTGTGGCTGCCTGTAGACATGTGCTGTGACCTCAGTGAAGTGGAACGCCGTCAAACAAGATACTAACCAAGCATGGCAAAGTCAAGTCATGGGCGCATCATCAAGGCATTCCTATGGCACTGATGCAAGCAGTTTTTGCAGAAATGACAACAATAAAAGAGCAAGGCCACCACGCTGCGCGCGACCATGCCATTCAGTGTCTGTGCATGGCATAAATTGTCAAGCACAAAGCAGTGGACGTACTGCCAGGATCAGGGCGAGTGACACGAGGGTGCGTTCTCCCCCAGACAGCCTGCTCAGATCAGAGTGCCACCCACCCATTTTGTCAGAGTTGGACCTGTACATGAATTGCAGGCCCTGGTGCACCTTTTGAGCCACCCTATTTATTCTCAGCCCCTGCATGTCATATGGTCAAGCAGCTGGGCCACACACCGTAGCGCTGAACAGGGTACAGCTTGTGGGTCATAGACAGGGCTTGACAGCCTGTCAGGGCAAGGCACTCAGGCCGGGGCGGGGTGTCCTCTACATGGGGACGACCTATCCCTCTGCAGCCTACCTGCAGTGCATGTGGGGGCTACACAAATTGCATTGCAGCTTGTGTAGCCCTCACAAACCTTGATACCATGCATGCAGTGTGGCTTTTACTTTTTGGAGGATGAGGAGAATGGTTTTTTGGCTTTGTACATGCTCAAAACGTTTTGCTTTACACACGCTCAAAAACATCATTTTCAGTGCTGTCGCATGCAAATTCGCTTGTATGAAACATGCGCCAACCAATGCAGGTGTTCAGACTGCATCTCTGCAAGCAGATTTTAACGTCAGATGCATGCAGATGGAAAACCAGCCATATCTTTGGCTATACAGCTCCGTTTTCAGTATCTAAAGCATGTACATGTAACCCTGGACCTGCAGATCATTGTGGTGGCCAGCGAAATGGACAGCGGCCAGCTAAAAGAACGCCGGACCTCGTGCACCTTGTGAAAGGATCGCGCAAAAAAAGATCAGGATCGAGAAACAGCTTTCTTATCAATTCTCGAAAATACAGAAAGATCACACAACAAAAAATGATCTGACCTGCCATCCCCATAAAGCTGCCCATGTTTTTTTCTGTTATCGCTGACGCTCCCATTATTCCACCATTTTCGTACATGCGAGATGCTTCATCATGCTGGCTGCTGAGGTCATTTGATCGGCCCAACTGCTCTTCACAAACAGAGAATTGTCATTCACAGTTAATATTCAAGTCGTGCTGATCAGGTGAGGATCGCTGCAAGGATTGCTGTTTGTTGTCACAACTTTCGAAAATGCTATCGCTGGCGCTCGTGAGCTGATCAGGCCAGCTGAGCAGAATCGCTGCGCTCATACCATCTGATCGGTGTGGTGACCAAAACCCATGTAATCCTCTCCAAAACGGGGGCAATCGGCGAATCGAACGCCGGACCACCGACACCCAAAGTCGGTATCATACCACTAGACCAATTGCCCTTCAAGAATCATGTTGGCGATCTATTTGTTATGTGGTGTGTCACAAGAGCTGGTGAATGCAGAGAAACTCAACATGATCTATGGATCAGTGCTTGGGCTTGAATACACAAACCATCATGGCAGGATCACTTGGCAGTGCAGAAGACACCTTGAGTACCAATGGCCACTATTCACTGGATCGCTTGCGCTCATCCTTTTGTCAGATCATATGCTTTCCATATCAACTATCGCGTGGACGCAGTGCCGTTACGCTTTCAACGTGTAGGATCATTATCGCCGATTGATGCACAGAAACAACTACAGGAGACTGTTGTTTTCAGATGGGATCACCCTGGTAGTTCAGTACGCCGGTCAGGTGAGTCACAACCAGCCAGGCAAGGTTTTGTTTCTCGCTCGATGACTCTCAAGCAGAGTAACAGCAAGCCCCACCGCAAGCAAGGAACGTCACGTACAGGCAGAACACTCACCAACTTGGGCAGCAGGTTGGCGGTCAAAGCCACAAACTTGTCCTGAATTGTCTCAAAAACTGCTTCATCTGTCTGCACCACCTGCATACAGCAAACAAGAGATCGTGGCACTCTGCTCTGCTTGGTCACTGCAAGCAGAGGTTGCATACAGGGACGCTGTGCGCGCATGACATTGTCTGAAACGTTTGTGTCGAAATTGTTGGTGGATGAAACAGTCATAGCATACATGAGCCAGCTATGCTGTCACTAGTTAAAAAGAATGCAGAGGAGGGTAGTGTGTCACCTGAGCTCTTGAAGCTGTAATGCCTTCCTCCAAGACAACAACTGCCTGCTGCAGCGCCTCAGCCCTTTCCTTGAATAACTCCAGATCTGTCTTGCGGCTCTGAAACTGCATCTGCACAACACCAGGATGCTGCTGTTGAGTCCTCCCTCCCATGTTCAACAACAAATCGTGGCATTGTGAGCAGTGAACAGCGGTCAGCCACTGCTGATCAGCAAACACAGAACAGACACTCCTCTCACCTGTTCATGGGCTGGCATCTGCTGAGCCTTGTTGCTGCTGTGCTCTTCCTGCAGCATCATATCATTGGCTCAAGCCACCAAAAGTGCTGGTCAAAGGGCAAACAGCATTGTTTTGTGATGACAGCGTTGCTCTACACTAATGTCATGGCAGATGTCGTCTGCTGAGACAAATAGCAGCCCACCTTGAGATTCTTGCATCTGCTGTGCATTTGTCTCAGCTGCTTGGCATGTCCAGCAGCGTCTGTGCAAATGGGCTCAGTTGCATCTTGCAGCTGGCACCTGCACTTCACTGCCACCATGTAGCTAACCGTTCTCTAGAGATTGTATTTGATCTTTTGCCATCCACTATCTTGTGGCCTCCATTGTTGCCACAACTTCAGGCCAAGACAATTCTGCCACACAGTCTCTTCAGACACAGGACATTCAATCACATTCGTGATCATGTTGCGCTTACACCAATGCAGCTTGACGTGACAACAGCTGGCTGCACTGTATGAAGCGTCTTACCTTGTCATCATGTCTTTGAGCTCTGGGACATGACTCAGTAAGCTCTGAAGCTCAGCCTCTCCCTGGTCCATCTGCCTCTGCAGATCTTCAGTAGAGCGCTGGGCAGCCTGGACCTGCTGCTGTTGGCCCTGCACTGCCTTGTTGACATCCTTCTGCTGCTGGGCAATAGCTGCTAGCTGGGCATTGGTCTCTGCATTGACTTTGGCTTGCAATGCTGCCTGTGCCTGTATGTGACAGAAGATAGCAAACACAACTGGAGGCCAAAATCAGCTCACTCGTTTTGGCACAACACTCATTTTAATTACAGATCTGCAAGCAGTGATTGAGCAGCGTACACACAGCAATGGGACCCAGGAAGAAGAAGCTACTGCTTACATGCGCAAGCAACAAGATGAGGCTTTGGGTGCTAGCAAGCACACACATGATGGGACCACACACAGAGCGTGAGGTGTCTGCAGTACAAGTGTACCCCTGGTTGAACAGGATGTAGCAGACTCGCCTGCAGCTCTTGCAGAGCGACGAGCTTCCCTTGCAAGGCATCTTGCTTGCTCTGAAGCTGCTGCTCCAGGGCAGTGAGGTTCAGATCCTCTACCTGCTCTGTGGCCAGGATGACTTGATCTGATGCTTCATCTGCCTGCAATTCATCAGGCTTACGTCAGGCAGAGCTACTGTTCTCCGACTTAGCTGCTCACTGAAGAATCCAATCTCTGAATAGCCGTGGTCCTACTACCACATGCAATAGTGCTGCACTATTACAATGGTTGCTGCCCAAATTGATGCCTGAGCAGGCATTGACCCATTGCAAAGAAAAGAGCATCACATCCCATGAGTTCGTATCCTGGAATCTGGCAAAACTTGGCTTTCGTCAAGCGTAGGTTGCTCAAAATGATGTGGCTTAGCAGACAACACAATGGCCAGCGCTTAGTGCTTACCTTGGCTGCAAGATCTTCCTGCTTCTGCTGCATGTCTGATGACTTCAGCCTGCACACAGCACTAGCACAATATTTGTTGGCACAAAAGGCACTGACAAACAACTGTGCACGCAGAGAGCTCACAAGGCTGCAACAAATTGGACTGGCAGACAGCAAGCCCAAAGCTGCTGTCAGCTTGCATGAACATCATCACCAACAGCAAGTACCCACAGCACTGCCAAAACCAAGTACCCAGCACCATCAATACCATGTACCCTGCGGACAAATTTCATACCTTGCAGCCCTCAGTTGGTCCTGTAGTTGATCCATCTGAACTGCAGCGCTTCCATCTGTGCAGGCACATGCCTCCAGCAGTTGCTGGTTTTGCTTCAAGCGCTCACGCAGGTCAGCTACTGCAGTTTTGCACTGGATGTGGCTTTGCTCTTTGGCTGCAGCAGCCTTGCTAACTGCACTCACTTCCTGCATAAAGACAAGCCGGGCATCAGGCAAGACAGACTGATTTCATGCAATACACTGTCGCATTGTTGCTGTTGATCTTGTCATTCCAACCGTAGCATGTAGACCATGCTCACTTGAATGGATATGTATAAGGGAACTACAGCAATGTCAAGGCATGATCGGCAACTCACTGACCTGTTGTAGCAGAGACACTTCCTGTTGAGCTTCTGCAAAAGCAGCCATTGAAAATTCCAAGCTTGCAAGCTGATGCTGCGCTTTTTGGGCGGCTGCTGCTGCTTCCAACAAAGTGCTTGAGGCCATTGTTGCGGCTACCTGCATGCAACGAGGCAGACGGACCAGTCTGCAATGACCAGCTGCTGCTGACACACATTGTTCCGTCACAATAAATTGTGTGGAATCATGAATTACCCAAAGGCAACAACTGTTTTGTTGATATAATCATCTACTAATTAAAACAACAGCAAATCATGACGAATCTGCATTTTGTTACAGATTTGTCTCAGAAGTCACTGCAACATACAGCATGATTCTGCGTCCAGAACAGGGACTCTGGTTCGCGTGCATGCTGGCCTCAAATGTATGAGTCAGCATTGGGCATGCAAGCGTGTACCTGCAACTGGTCTGCTTTGACTTTCTTGGCAATGGGCCCTGTGCCGCCCTGAGCTTGACCCCTCCACCCCCCCTGAAGACCCATAGCCACAGCCATCTTTCAGTTCACTGCATATGCAATGCCTGACAAGCACACAAACATGCTCAGGCGTCCATTGAGAGCAAGAACAAGCCACGCTTTCCGCCCTTGTGCACTTGTGCTCAGATGATGCGCAGCTCAGGTGTCTCTGAGCATCGTGGGGATGTATTTAACCCTATGCATGTGCCAGCTGGAGCATCATGGGGATGTATTTAACCCTATGCATGCGCCAGCTGGAGCTTGTCATTATGTCATAGATGCCATTTTGAGCCGACTGCATGGCCCCACAGACGCACATTGCAGCCAGCAGTAAGCGGCCCTTGACAAACATGCATTAGATCTGTCATGGCATATGTTGCAATGTGGTAACAGCATGTCACCTGCATGCTGCCTGGGCGACTGATCTTGCCATCAAGTGTGATGCACGGCAAGCCATGCTGAGTGACCAATTTGGCAGCCGTTGCATCATCCTTGGCAATCACACATCCTCCAAAGGCCCGCACCATTGCACCATGGTATGCTGTCTCATACTCAAGTAGCTCCAAAGGGTTGATAACACTTCCTGCTAGAACGGACAAGCCTGGTTTTAGCATCGCACTTTGTACATCAAAACAAGGTCAAAAGGTCTCAATCTGGACTTGACATGTCAAGGGTCTCCTTGTCCAGCATCTGCCTTGTACTCAGCAAGGGAAATAGCAGACCTGGCCAGTGACAAGGGTGAGACTTGCAGTAACAACCGTGGGACTTGCAGTAAGAATGGTGACACTTGTAGTAACAGTGGTGACAGTTGCAGTGACAATTCTGGCTGCCAGGCTTCAGCCTCAGGAGCGTAAACAGCAGACCACATCCTACCTGATAGGCGAAACAAAAGAAAGCAGTGTTCCACTCTAAGGCAGCCCTGCAGCTGACCAAAAGACAAGCCAAACGCACAGAAACTGAAATTCAACCCATATACAAGGGGTGCTGATAATTATGGTCTGCTCGTGTTACATACAAGGCGTGCTTTACTGAAATCCAGACCATATATAAGGTGTGCTCATGCCACCAAAGGGCAACACACATGCACCTGGGGCAAAGCTAGCCTGAGCCTGCTTCTGCTGCTGCAGCTTGTCATAAGCCTGCAGGCGCTGCAGATCCCAAATCCTCAGAGGCTTGCTGCTGTGGCAGTGCTGGCTGTGCCACGTCAGCAGCTCTGATGCTGCTGTTGCACTTTCCACCAGAGCTACACCAAGCTTATCACCTACATATGGGACAGAGGCTATAGCCCTTGAGAGTCAAGGCATGATGCAGCAAGATGAGAAATGTCTATGCCTCCTCCACCAGAGCTATGCCATGCTTGTCACCTACACATGGGACAGGCGCTGCAGCCCTTGAGTCAAGGCATGATGCAGAAAGAAAAGAAAAGTCCACGCCTTTTGGCGTTCACAACGAGAGCCTCCTGAGGCGGCAGCCGGGAGCAAGACATGATGCATCATTTGTCACTGTCAGTCAGGCATGCATGACTGTCAAGGTTGTGGTTGCCTGCACTGTGGTGCACCAGCCGGCATGGACAGAGTTTGACATCACAGTTCGATGATGCAGCGACCATGTTACCGTACTGTTTGTCCATTGCAGGAGCTAAAGTCCAGTACAAAAGGGTGCACTGCATCCTGGTGTAGTACAATGTACTTCAGCTAATGGGAATACCTGTCATGATGTGAAGGGCCTCCATGAGGGGCTCTAGCTGGGGTGAGCTAGGCTGCTTGAATCCGAAGCAGTCATGCAGCATCCTGTGTTGGGGAAGTGTGCCGCCTGCAGCCAAGACACCTGGATGTACATACTTGCACATACACTGTTGCATGTGAACAGTTGCAATTTTGAGTTTTACAGTTCAGACATCTTTTACCATGCATTATATGATTGTTGACACCAAGCAGTATCAATCATTGTTGCATGTATGTTGTCTGGACAGGTGTTCCATTCTTCTTGACTGCAAAATTTGAGCTGTGCTATTTCACAAGATGCTACCAAAGCAGAAGTACGGAGGTTTGCAATAGGATCTCACTGCACTGCAATCGCGCTGCAACCAATGTTGTGAGGACATGATGGACATCAATGGCACATGACACAAAGTGGAGAGGGAAGCTGTGGACATCAGATGGAGCCGGCTGATGCCTGTCTTTTACGGATTGAGTGGTGTTGGAGAGGGGGTGGCAGTAGCAATGGCAGTAGTGGTGGTGGCAGGGCCAGCAGTAGGAATGGTGGGGGTGTTGGTGGTAATGACCATAATGGTGATGATGGTAGTAGTGGTGATGATGGTGATGATGGTGATGGTGGTGGTGATGATGGTAATGATGGTAATGATGGTGGTGGAGTTGGTGGCAGTGGTGGTAATGGTGGTGGTAACGGTGGTGGTGGTGGTGGTAGCGGTGGTGATGAGAGTCATTGAGCAAGCCCAGCTGCTTTGTACAGTTCAGAGCTCACCTGGTTGAGCAAGCATCATCAAGGAGCCCAAGGCAAGCTTCTGCATCTCAGCTTGCCGGCAGCACTCCTCGCTGTGCTGCCTGGCTTGCTTCAGTGCCTTGTCCATCTGCTGAAGCATGCCTCTTGCGCTTGCCGCATCAGCTGTGAGCTGAGCGTCTGTACCTGGCAAAGCTGCCAGAATGGCTGCAGCCCTGCAGGAGTTACAACAAGCCCTTTTGAATGACCATGTGGCCCTTTGCAGGCTGCGTGACAATCAGTGCTGACAGCGCAGCACAACACAGCACGGCACGGCACGGCACAGCACAGCACAGCACAGCACAGCACGGCACGGCACGGCACGGCACGGCACGGCACGGCACGGCACGGCACGGCACGGCACGGCACGGCACGGCACGGCACGGCACGGCACGGCACAGCACAGCACAGCACAGCAGTTGGCAGCAGATCACAGCATAATGCAGATCACACCTATAAACATCTGTCATGCACTGAGTGTAGTTCTGTACCTGTCCAAGCCCTGTTGTGCAGTCAGCAGCTGCTGCTCAGAGTCTGCCTTGCTAGTCAAAGCAGCCTCCAGCTGCTGCTCTGCGGCCTGGATCTGCTGCTGCACCTGTTCATGCTGCTTCTGGAGTTCTGTCGTCTGCTGCATGTCACCTGCACGCCGCAGACATTCTGCGTCAGGCCATTTGTGACCACACCTGCAATCGTTGTGCAAGCACTGCTGCAAGCTGAACAACTATCGTTTACTTGCTGCATGAGATTGCATGTCTCAGTCTTCAGCTCAATGCCAGCAGATCTGTACAAGCACCTGTCAGGATGTTTTGTGAGTGTGAAAAGTCACAGCAAACTTGGCTGCTCTTACTCTGCACACAGCAGAAACGGTAGAAGTAAACTTGGCTGATGCATCTCAGACAAGCTGTATCTGGATCTGCGTCAGGAACAGAATCTTCCAACATGCATCAGACCTTGTCACAGAAGGTTCACTGGTTGAGCACACCCCAGACAAAAAGTGTGCACCTCATGCATGCATCGATAATTCATAGATGAATGGCATGTCGTCATGACAGCAAGTAGGCAAAGCAACAGCAACACCGCGGGTGCAGGCAAGCATCTCTGGCAACAGGAACTTGGGGCTACAACAGTCTGTCTAATACCACAAAAAGTTTCACCTAGGTTTGTGCCAGCAATGGTAGTTTCTAGGGAAGTCACAAAATGCTGCTGACTGTGCAGGCTTTGTTGCAGCCTATCCAGCTGTGACTGCAGGTCACTGCTGGCTGCTTGAGCCTCCTTTAGCTGACGCATTGCTTGCTGTGCTTGCACACACTGCTTCTGAATGATCTCCACCTGCATGAGAACACAGGCTGTCCAAGACATGCTCTGATGACTGACTCAGACAAGCTTGACTGCACTAGGCTCTTTCCACAAATGTGCTGAGAGGTGTGCAACCCCCTTTTTGGGAGATGAGGGGCCCTAGGTTAGTTTTTTAGGTCCGAATCCCCACCAAGCTTGAACTTGTTCTCCATTTCCAGCTTAGCCTTGCTAATTTTCCCTGATATGCCCTCCTTATGCACATGCATTGGGTCCAGGAAGGTAAGACAAGAAGCAGAGGAGGAAGCGATGCAGGGAACATTGCACACCTCTTCCTCAGCAGCAGCAACAGTGTGTCGTTGTGTCCGGAGATTTTGGTCATCCTGTGTGTGAGCTGCAGCCAGTGGCTCCTGCAGCTGCCTGCCTTGCTGCTGCAGCTGTGCAAGCCTGTCAGCCTGAGATGCCAACCCCTCCTGCAACGCACAATGCACAGACAGCCGTTGGCAATCAACAAGGCTGATGTCTGTTAGAATGTGACTTGGCTTTGGTGTAAATTGCATCCGGTGAGTCCTGTAGTTGTCTGCCTTGCTGCTGCAGCTGTGCAAGCCTGTGAGCCTGAACTGCCGACCCCTCCTGTGATGCACAAAGCACAGACAGTCATCAGCACTGACATTGCAGAGAGCATTGGTTGTCTTTAGCATGAGCTGTACTTGGGTACTCTTGCGGTTGGCCCTGCTGCTGTTGCAACCGTGCAAGCCTGTCAGAGTGAGATGCCAACCTCTCCTGCAACGCACAGTGCACGGACAATCGTGATGGTCATGTTTGAGAGAGCTTTGCTTGTGCTGCGATGAGGCCTCCTGTAGATGCCTGCCCTGCTGCTGCAGCAGATGCATACTCCTGTGCCAGCTCCCAACTCTCAAGTCAGTGCTGGTGATCTGTGAAGAGTTGATCATGCTTGATGTGAGCTGCAGGTGTGAGTGCTCAGCTTGCTGCTGAGTCATCCCTCGTACTGTGCTTTCATCGAGTAGTAACCCAACAGACTGATCTGGCGTAACAAAGTGCCACAGGTGCTCTTGCAAACTTAGCATTCACAGTGCTCATTGAGGCATGAGCACTAATCAGTAGTGATATCCCCTGCAGACATATTGCATGACCAACAGCAGGCATACACTGTCAACTTAAAAGCATATAGTTCAATGTAGCTGTCCTTGTTATCACAACAAGGAGTTGGTCCAGAGGCGTAGGAATTTTTTCATGTCTAGACACAATGAGGCTGCAGACTGGGTTTTGCACAATCTGCATGGTCATGTGTGATCACGGTTCGTCACACATGTATGCAGCAAGCCATGCCATGCGACTTATCCAACAATAGCACTCATGTCAAGCATGAAAAGACAAAAAGCTGCGGTGGGAAACGGCATCACTTGTACATAGCCTGTACGTCAATGCTGCATGGTTTGATAGCATATACAGGCACAGGACCATGGCATGCTTGCTAGTCAACAAGACACGCCTTGCAGTTCTCACTTTTGGATGACTTGTCTCACCTGCAGGGTGGCAAGCTGGCCTTGTGCAACCAGTACATCCTGTGTGACAGCGCCCTGGCGAGCATGCAGGCAGGTGGCCATGTCTTGCTGCACATCCAGCAGCTCACTGTCCACCTGTGCAAGCCTGGCAGCTGCACCGTACTTCACTTCATCTTCAGCTACACCAGCTTCCTACATCAGAAGCAGTTGCAACTGACCTGAATGTTCAGCCCTATGCCGGGCCCTGTTTGCAACCCTGGCTATGTTGCATGCTTTGTAACCATGCAAGTCGTCTGCGCACTTCATGTTTGCTGAATGCTCAACACAACCTGGACTGCATGGGACATGCGTGTCGTTCAACCCTGTGTGTCATATCTGTCTGCAGCTTGAAGCTACAGGCTGCCTTGGCTAAGAGAATTTGTGTCCGCTGCTGTGCTAAGTCTTTTGTTTTGCTGTAGGGATAAGGTTTAGCTGCCTCGCTTAACCTTGACGGGGCACAACTCATATGATGCACTTTTGTGCTGATGCATCAGCATGCTGAAGCAGAGCATTGCAACACAGACTATTACTGCCTGAGAATGCATGATGAACTAGTCAGCAAAGCATACCAAGCATTTGACATTGCCGGAAATCTCCTGTAGTGCTTTCTTGGTCTTCTTCAGTTCCTGAAGCGCTGCAGAGGCTTCATTGCTCCACCTGAGTTTCAGACTGGATTTTAGTCTGTGTGAATCAGGGCATTCATAAGTTGGGGCATCATGAAGCAAGATCTGTGCATGCAGACAAAAGAAAATATAGTCCTAAATGCCATGAGTACTATCACCTTGTATAGCCTGAGGTATCGTGTATCAGGGCCGCAAGCTGCTGGTGATCTGCACCAGGCATAAAACAAACTGCAAAATGGGTATCATCCCACGTCACTCAGATTGAGCATATATCAGCATTGCCAACACAGTTTGGGTGATAGGTTGGCTCAAACACAAGTGATAGAAGGCGGGTGGGGCTTAGCAGCATGGCAATGCACAATGGAACAGAAACAACAGGGAGAGCTTCTCTTACTATTGTTGTCTGCTAGTCTAGTGACATGTGCTTGCCGAATTAAGCAACAGGATTGGTCTAGGTCGATGCCTCTGTCTTTCAGGAACGCCTGCAGCTCAAGCCATAGGGCAGCTGATTGTGTGCCAGAGTTGGAAGCTTGCAGAGCAATTGGTCACGGTAATCATGAGATGGCTGTGCATGACTCACCTTGACTTCTTTTCCGCTTCTGAGCCTGCCATCTAGCCTGTAGACTCTGCCTGAGTCTGGCACCATCTCACATCTGATTGTGTGCATGTGACCATCTATGCTGTTGATGATGTCAACTGACACCTCACACACCTGCAAGCCAACCAGACCAGAAGTCATTTTTGGGCTGATGGGTACACGGGCTGGGGTCTCACATCCTTTTTTGTTAGGCTGATTTCGGTTGAGCTGCAGAGGTGCTGGAGGGGTGTGACGATCAAACACACCTCTTGCACATCTGTGCATTGTAGATCAGCCAGGCGTTGCACCCCTAGAACTGCTGCTGAGCAGCCGCACGCGAAGCATACAGCGTCCAAAAAATTGGACTTGCCAGTACCGTTCGGTCCAACGATACACGTAAGTCCACTGCTGAGGACGACTTGCAAATGGGTTTTACCGACGGACTTGAAGGCTCTGACTTTGACGTTGGAAATGGACCAGCGAGACCCTTGCATGTCTGCAGGCACAGTGATCAGGGGACAGACGTGCGCAGAAACTAACTCGAGGTTGAGCTATGATACCGCGGCAACTCGCTACAGTCCGAACGTTACGATGTGCTTGTAACAGTCCCTCGCGACCTGCGGATGAAGCCTCGACAATACTTTCAGCTTGCTGGCTTGGTTAGGTCAAAAGCATGCATACGCATAGCGTTTGAATTCTTCTAGTGCTTCTCGGGCTTCGGAAGTTTGAATAGAGCCTAGTGGAAGTGCTTTTTACGCACTGCAGCCTCCAAGGTCTGGGTTAGGTAAATCGTCACCGGCGAGATCATGGCCGTCAACACAAGCGGTGCACTCTCTCTGGAGACTAGTGAGGCGTGGATCCTGTTTGCAAGCTTGAGCGGCCTTGGTACTGCTCAAACACCGCTCTGCGAGAAAGTATGCCATCAACAATGGGCGAGCTGCGTCCAATACTGCAGCAGCGTTCCTGTCCTGGAAAAAGTGCTTGCTGCAGCGTTTCAACTCAACTGTGACACTCGCGAGCTTCATCGGTGTCAGCACCAATTGCTAGCAACAAGGTGCGCTGCGTCACTTCGAAATGTTGGTATACGCTGCCCGCTAATGCATTTACCGTCTGTAGTTTGGATCCACACCTAAGTGATACGACTGCCTGCCAACTGCTCCAGCATTGCCTGTTGCGTGGACCAATTTCTAACAATATGCCAACAGCCAGAAAGCTGCTGAAACACCTTGAAGACTGCGCCATAGACCTATGCTGCACATCTGTTCGAGGGACTCAGGGTCTGCATGTAAGACTCCATCAATTTATGGTGGTCATGTTACCGTAATCTTAACACGGTTGATGGCGCTGCCTGACTTGCTTGCAGGCCTTGAGGCAGCGCGAGACTGTTATATATGCTGCACTGCTGGCATCACATCATGCACATGTTGCCGGCTTGGCAAAAGAGTTGACAGGTCTGGCCAACTGCTGCTTTTGTCACTGCACAGGTGCCAGCTGCAGCATTTAGCCACCTGTTAAGCTTGGCACATTTGACTGTCTCAATCCATTTGCCTCTGCGCTTAAACTTCAGATTGTACTTGTAACATCATGGCTCTGCAAGAAGGAGATCAGCATGACCTTCAAGTCTATTTGTACATCCTCTGTACTCTTCTCTTCAGGTTTGTCAACATACACCAATTTATACATGTGCAGGGTCACAATTTGGAAGTTGCCCTCAGTCATTACCACCAGGAAGCAAGCTTGCAATGCTCATGGACACATGCTACAAGTCTGTGAATGCTACGCCAGCCTCACAGCAGAAGGCTCTGCAGCTGATGAGTGCCTGTGCAGTGGCAGATGCAGGCTTGTATATCATGCTGTTGCCAGAGCTTGAACAGATCATGTGGGGAGGACATCACCCTGGCAATCAAGTGGCAGCTGCTGCAGGTGCAGATATGGCTGGTATAGCTTATGAGCATTGCTAGCTGCACATAGCATGCATGGTGGCTGCAGCTCATGTCTCAAGACACAACTTGGATGATCTCACGTCAACAAGACATGCCGCATTTTAGTGGCAGATTCATCAAGCTGCAGCTGCCCAAGGTTACACGATACCTACAGCAGTAGCAGCCAAGCTTCTGTGGCATTGCTGAATCAAGCACTTCTCCTGCTCAACAGTGACGTGGTCTGTGAAGATGATATACTCTGCTGTTAAGTCAAGATATGCAACCGTTCCAGCTGTGTACATGTGCTGCAAATCACCGACGCCTGTGAATGCTGCTGATGAACCATGCCTCTCTTGACAGCACAATGCGTGTTTGTACATGGCATCCACCAGAACAAGCATCTTAAGGTCATTTGCAAATTGATGCGTTCTTGCAGGCATTCTTGATGGGCTTTTCTGTCACGTTGAATGCCTAACTCTGGACCTGTGGCAGCACATCATGAACATAATGCAGCAGATGCTAGAGAGCCAGCGGGGCAGGGCAGCAGGGTTGCATCTCAGTGCGGTTGTGGGCATTGGGCGGCTGCTGATGCATGCATCTGACGTGTGTGCAGATCTGGGCCAGACAGAGCAGTTGGTTGCGCTGCTGGTGCAAAGCTATGTGCAGCCTGACTCCTCACCCAAAAGTATACTCTCTGCTCTATGCATTCAGTGCTTAGTATATGTTGTGAGCTTTTGGTGAGCATCACACTGACCCTGCCTCCCCCGATTATCATGCCTTAGGGCATGATAAGCCATTGCTGCAATCAGTGCATCCTTGGGAACATGTATCTGAGATGCAATCTATCAATGAAGCCATCGTTGTAGATGCAAAGGTATGCTGTTGCTCAAAGCAGCTGTATCAGTACTGCCTGCAACTCATCATGCATCTGCATCACTCTGCTGACCTGACAACTGTCTCATAAATTGGCATACACTCTTGACTGGGTTCTTTTCCAGTATCAATCTCATCAGCATAGCCTCCCCAGAGTCTCTGCACAACCAGTCATGTGCATGTTGCTGCAGCAAATCACCATGGCTCTGCAATGGTGCAGGCACGACTGTTCCTGGACACAGTAATCACCCTACCAGCAGCACTCAGCAAGCGCTAGGCCAGCAAGATGACAACCAGCAGGCAATGCATTGGTTTTTCCAGGAGTACAGCAAGGAGCATGCTGATGACCTGGCCAACACATGCGTTCTGTTGATTTGTGATGCCATTGCCAACAGCACTCTGGTGTGGAACCCTGACACAGGCTCTCTAAATGCTCAGCAAAGTCATCATGCCTTTGATACAGTACAAGAAGCCAGCACCTTACGTCTGCAATGCAAGTTTCTAGCCAGGCTCCTGCATCAGAGTGAACTTCCCATGCAAGCTGTTTATGACGCAGTCTGTGCAAATGTGTGTGAGGTGAACATGCAACCTGACAGCATTAAAGATTGGCTACAGAATGTGACTATGTAATCAGGTGGACAAGCTCTTCAATAGGTCGAGAAATCAAGACGCTGGTTGTAACACACTCCCCTTCCTCTTCTTCGTCTTCACAGTCCATATTCCAGCCCTTTTGCTACAAGGTTGTCAGCCCACACTGCTTCACAATAGCTTGCGTACGCCTTGTGAGAGTAACTGCAAATCCCCATCGCTTCTGTGTGTGAATGCTTTGACCTGAGATTTCACTTGTGGTCCCTAGTCGCCACTCGCTCGTCCACACTTAGTACTGATCGCTTCGATAGCCCTGTTGGGTGTCCTGTGGGCTGTGACCCGAGGTTCCACTCGATTGCAGATGCAAGGCTGATGTCAGATCATTGTTTACATTGAATGGCGTCTCCAGCAGGCGCAAAGCCGGATGAACAAGGGGCTCCTATAGCACACCGACTCCTGCGAGAGGCAGTTTCCACGCAAAAGCTGTCCAAAGAGTAAGATATGATCAGCAGTAGCTTCCCTGCGACCGTGCCAATGAGATACTAAGATGGAGTGCTTGGCAGATTCATTGCACTTTGCAAGCTTGTGAGAGACCAAGCTGAAGAAAGAACTGTCAGCAAACAGTCTGAGAATGTGTTCAAGGAGCTTAGTCTGCTAGAGTTTCAGGTAGCCTTGCTTACATTGCATTTCGCTTTATGGTCAAGGTGATGGTTCAACACTGTAAGCTTACTTGCACCAGCACATATTGTACTCATTTGGTCTGTCCAGGCACGCCGTCACCTCCTAGCTGACCAAGCCAATGCTCAGGATCAGCAGCTATATGAGACAAAGCAGGCCCAGCTGGAGCATGAGATAGAGCAAGCCAGCCAGCAACTAGAAAGCAACAAAATCAAATTACAAACAGCACGAGAAGAGAAGAAACGCAAGCTTCAGTATGAGGTGCAAGCAGTCACCGGTCTGCATGCTTCGGATATCTTTTGTGGCTGAAAGGCTGCAGTTGCACGCATATGTTGCTCCTGCTTATAATACTGGTCTTGCTTCGCAGGAGAGGAGGCTGAGATGTAAACAGTATCCAGAGCGCTCTGCCACTGCAGCAGAAATTAAAGCGGTACATCAAGAGATTGAAGTGCTGCAAGCTGAGACAGATCAGGCTGTACAAGAATACGAGGCGAGTGATCAGTGCTGTGCATACACATGCTTTGTGACTGATCAGGCAATCAAGGTGCCCCCTATGTTTCAACAGAGTCTCACACCTGTACTCCGTAATTGAAATTGTCTAGGTGGTAACTGTATGCAAGGGCCTGCAAATGCTTATGCCTCAAATGCCTGCAATAGCTGTACTATAGCTGCCCCTGCGTTTGTTGCAGGTGCATGAAAAGAGGTTTGCAGTGTTGACAAGGTTTGTAGATGAACTAGAAGCGTCTTTGAATCCTGACAAAGCTATCATTGGTGAACGCAGCAGGCCAGGCAGTGTTGCAGACCAATCAGATAGGGACAGCTGTGACCGCTCTGTAATGCAAGAATGAATGATGCAATCACACGGTTGTGGATTGATTATGTTTCATGCGGCAGCAGATGATCTCTCCTGCTCTCTGATGCTCCCAGGTGCAAGCCTTGACAAGCAGAGCGCAGAGTCACGGCTGATCTCGCCTGTTCATGCACTGCTTGATTAGCATATGTGGTGATCTTGCAAAGCCCTGCAGCCACTCATTACAGAGACCCTTTTAGGCTGTCCTGGCCTGCTTGCAGGACAAACTGATGCCGACAACAATGATTGCATTGATGCCCTCAACAGCGTTTCGTCTGCAATCATTGACGCTTGCCTTTCGTGTCTCAGTGACAAATTTGAGCAGAGCACTAGGAATTCTATGCGCCAGCATTCAGTCAGAGGCGCTTTTGCCAGGCCTTTATAGAATTGACTTTTACGATCTAAGACTAGATTTGAAGGATGATGTAAGGCAAAAGTATCGCCAGCGAATGAGGCAATACCTGACTCCCTTTCGCCATCCTGCCAAAGAGCTCAGCAGAGCTTGCAAATTGGTTGTATAACTCATAAACACAGCCAAGTCACGTTGCTATGTGAGGGTTGTTACATAACGTGATGGCAGCTCGCACTCACACACTCAAGTACATCGTAACTTGTAAGCCTGCAGCAGTACATCTTTCACACTCAGGCGTGCACTTCTGGACAGGTAAAAGAGCCAGAGCCATGTAAAAACATAGCAACGGAAGCAATATAGACACTGTTGCTCCAGGCAAATGTTGGCAAAACAAGATTTCATTTTGGAAAGAGATAAGAGATGCTGATTATACACACAAACCTGCAGTACACAACCTGCTTCACGATACAGGCTCCCTGCAGTGTCACTATGTATGTGTGATCACAGCTGCAAAATCCTGTGAGGAACTCTCAAATTGCAGATTTTTGTGAGCCACCTGTGAATATTGGCAGTGTCAAGTGCTTATCTGTCTATCGCTGCGCCTCTATACATAGAATTGACCCAGACGCCGACAATTGACAAAGCCAATCAGGAACCAGGCTGCACAATACATGAAGATGCTGCTCCACTGTCTCCACTGCGTCAAGATGGACGACACATAAAAGTAGCAGATCTGCAGTACCACAGCACCCTATAAGAACTCTAGCATGGGATGATGGAAACCATGCTGCCATTAGTACCAAGCACAATGTCATCACTTAGATATTTTGCCAACGATGACGTATGTGCATCTTGATATGCATCAACATTGCATACTTGACATGCACTCTCAGGAGATAATGTGTTTGTACAGGAGGCCCAGCTGTACAAGATTATATGGCTTCAGCCCATGGATAAGAACTGTAGGTGCAACCCTCCTTGAGCAGCATATGCAAGGTCACTGTATGGTTTATTGTACATACCAAGCAGGTATGCAAATCTTACCGGTGACAGCAACACAGACAGAAGTTTTCGCTCAAGTGCAGGAACATCTTGCAAGTAGTACCACCAGGTACACAATGCAGCCAGGCCGACGCTGACATGCATGGCATAATGCCTTTGAGGCCGTGTGGGCGTGCTGCTGTAGTCAGGCAACTCCTGACTGACAGCAGGTTGCGTAACAGTCAGGTCGTCTAGCTCTTTGCGCACCTGCATTGCATGTTGCCTTGATCTGGTAAGGCAGTATTGGCCGTGTACTGATGAGATGCGACTGAATGATGACTGAACCACATACAGTGTGATGCAATCAATGATACTATATTTGTCACAGCGATAGGTATGTGCGTTGCTTTGTACATGTGAATCAGTGTCTTGTACAGTGTAAGGGAAGGCACTCAATTGTGCAACTGCCCATGGCAGAAGCATGTTGTGATCTGGGCTGTGAGAACAAGCACACCTTCTGATATTTTGCTATGGCTTTCTTCTTGTCTCTAGACATCGCATCAATATCGTTATGCAATTGCTGCACAGAGACAGAAGAGCAGGTCAGCGAACTGCACCATGCATGCATGCAGCAACATAGCAGGTCAGCAACAAAGGCATGTACCTGTATCATCTTGTCCTGAGCATTAATACGCTTGTGTAGGTGATCTGCTACTGTATGCAACTGCTTGGCCTGTGACACAAAGGGGTCATTATGCCAACTTTGGGCTGGTGCAGGCACATGCGCGTGCTTTGCACTTGGCAGCGTGACAGCTTCGCAATAGAAAGGCACAGGCTGACCTGATTCTTGGTCACATAGCCTGAAGGAGGAGCGCCTGCATATGCGCAAAGCTCCAAGCAGAAAGACAGGCATAGGCTGACCCAATACCACGTTATCCTCCAGGGTATGAAAACTAGTGACCATCGTAGATGTAAGGGATTCAAGCTGTGCAGTACATACGACATCCCGTTTTCCAGTTTGTGCACGGCATCCTTAGCCATCCAGGACTTCCTGGCTGAGTCCAGCGCGCAGCGCTAAGTCTGGCCTGGCCTCAGGAGCAATACAAGCTCAGTTGCTTGCGATAGCAGACGCCTCAAGCAGCCGTTGACCACACCAGGCACTCGCAAGCTGGACGCGCGTCGACCGCATGTGCAAGTTCCGCCTCAAAGTGAAAGCCACAAGCTGACCAGGATTGCGGATCGATGCTGACCCAGCACTGAGCAGTGACACGAAAGCTCGGCATGCAGAAAGCTTTAATGTCGGGATACAAGAAATCGGTCAGTGTTCAAAAGCCAGCTGACAGCCCAGGTACCTGGTAGTTACCCGACTAGGCAATATTGGGTACTGGACCAAGCAGCAGGCCAAAGGCAACAGGGAAAGCGGTCCTTTCAAGTGCTCCCAAAATGCGCAGTGCTTGACAGAGCCCTTCAGCAAGGGATATACAATTGCAGCCAGAGCAACTGTACAAGTATGTTAGGTCAAGCAGATCTGTCTGTCCACATGGTTCTTACTGTACAGTCACATGTGGTCTGAACAAGCTCGTCTTCCGGCCCATAAGGATCGCGCTTGAATGCCACTTCGGTGTCAGCCCAAGCTCATGAGATGATCAGAGCTTTTTTATTATGCCCTGTTGATATGCAAGGCAGTGCGCGGGCGGGCTTGCTTAACAAGATCGTGTGTTAGATACCAATGTCATGTTTTTGTGCAAGCCCACCGAACGCACTGCATCTTTAGCACCCTCAACCATCATTACATGCCAATATATATGTGCATGCATGTAATGGGCCATGTAATCACCTTGACACCACCAGCAGGCGTTTCGTGCACAGCCTCCGCCCACAGTTGTACGCCTGGCATCATGGAGTCAGGGCACAGTGTAATAAATAATGTCAAAAACCGGTAGACGCGGTCGCATCAACTATTATGCATCCATGTTGCACTGCTGCTACAAATAAATGCGGCTTGAGTCGTGTATTACTCAGGCAAACACACTTCAGATCAGGAAAGGAAAGGAAATCGCGTAATTTTCGTAACGCTCACTGACTAAAGTTCAAACGCTGCAGAGAGTGATGAAGTCGCTCCTGACTGGCCTTGCTGCTACGGCTGCTCCGTGAGCAACAATGCGTTGTCTAAACACAGGTGATGTAGTCTTGAAAGTTACTCCTTAGGCAGCTGCTGCTTCCAGAGAGACGCTTGCAGAGGTGATGTCTACCAGAGTCCAAACGAAGGGTCGAGCTGCTAGAAATGCGTTGCCGCAGACACGTTCTGTGGCATCTGGGACGAATGTGCAAGCCAGCCGGTAACTTTTGTATGTAACGCATTGTTCATGCGTCAAGCACACACTGTGATCAGTGTGTAGCAGGGCACAAGCTAAAGTTTGGCTTGTAGGCTTGGCCTGGAATGTTGCAAAGAGATGAAGTGGCTAGGGTGGAGAGTAGGACAAGAATATGGACGAACAGTCACTATCAAGAACTTGTCGGCAGACTTAATGCACCTGAGTTGGAGCATACCCGCCACAAAATCTTTTGCGCTGGAATATCCAGAGCCAGTACATTTGAGCCCTGGAATGAGTTACAGCCTGAAGGTCTTGCACAGTCCCGTCCAATGTTTACTGTCTGTTTGTTGTGGACAGGCAAAGATGCATGTAGGAACAGCCCACAATACAATTTCTGGTTGTACCCTTCATTAAATAGTGTGCTGTTGGCTGTAGGTCACCTTCTGCCCAACCAGACAAGAGCCATGTGAAGATCAGATCTATTTTTTGTGCCAGCATGGCCAATTCAGTGTGCCCTTGAGAGCATGTTTGCCATCTATCAAGCTTGAGGTGAGCACAACCATTCAGCTCGTGCTGTACTCTTTGCCCACTGCTTCATTGCCAATCTTACCATTCTTGTCCACAGCGACATACCTCCACCCAGCAAGAAAAGCAGCAACACCTGTCTTGCCATCAGGTCAAAGCTTACACAGTGCATTTGCCACAGCTGACAAAGCTGCAAGCTATCTCCATGCAAAAGCACATGAAGATTTTGACGATCACAAACCCCTGACTTACTTCTCAGCATTGTACTGTTGTGAGCAGGCTGATCAGATCTAGTCTCCGCTGTCCCAGGTACCTGAGGCGCTGGATCTTGGCCTGGCGCCTGTCAGAGGCGAGATTTGTCGTACGCTGACAATACACAACACAGGAGATGGTGCAGTGCACTGCAGCTGGGAGATCAATCACCCCTTCAGTATGAATCCTGATGCAGCCAGCATTGAGGCTGGTCAGTCTGCAGACTTCGAGTGCAGGTTCCAGCCACCAGAGGCGTCAGTGTATACTGTCTTGGCTGCATGTCATGCTGACACTGGTTACACTGCAACTGTCAAGGTATGCAAACAGAAGCTGTGAGACCCCACCTGCATCTTGACCAAGAATGCTGAAGCACCCTGGCAGCGGTGTGTCACGACAGATGCAGCAATCTATGCACAACTTAACCGTAGCAGGGTCTATAATGTATCAGTGTATCTTGCCTAGTACAGAGGCCCCAGCATGCAGGTCTCTGCTTCACACACCCCCTTTTTTCTATCTGCACCATTTTGGACTGCCAGCCGCTGACAAGGATCCCAAGTCTGATGCTGCACTGATGTCCAATATGCACAATACACTACAGGGCCAGCTGTACAACTCGCATTTGTCCAATGCCATGACAGCAGCTCTGCGTAGCGCCCTCCTTTGTTCTTCACAGTGGTTTCTGCACCCTCAATCTCAGCTCTTTTGCTTTTGTTTTTCAGGTTTGCAAGCTTGTCTTTGAGCAGATGTACATCATCTTAACATTGTCAGGCACCCACTACAACCCCTGGAGCACAGCCACATGAAGCTTGTCCCTGCAACTTTGAATCACAGTGTCACCTGCCATTCCCCAGCTTGGTTCTTGTTCAATACCTAAGCGCTTGGCATTTGCATGCAAGGCAATCAGCTGCCGTGCACAAGACTGCAGTCATACTTTCAGGCCTCACGTGATCTTGGTCACCTTCAAGACCCTCTGCATGCTGCTGTACAGGTGTCAGGCATTGGCAAGTACCCCTTCTTGGCCTTGGAGCGCAGCAACCTGCAGTTTGGTGACGTGCTGGTGGGCGAGCAGGTTGAGCAGGCTGTGCAACTGCTCAACCAAGGCCTGGTGCCAGCTGACTTCTGTGTCAAGCCATTGCCAAGTTTAGACAGCGTTGCTGATGACACAATTAAAGTTAGTCCCACCAGGTCAGGACTCTTGAAGGAGTGCCTTGCTATCTCATGCCTACATGACATATGGGGTGCATGGTATGCTGTTCAGCAGATGCCCAAGTCGTTGCTGTACTCTGCGACAGATAGCAATGGATACCCCACAAGCTTGGACCATGAAAGAACAGACGCATGAGCCAATGACTTTGTCAGCTTTTGGAAACACAACCCCATAAAGGTTGCCTGTGGCAGGACGCTGCATCCCTGAACACATATGGTGTCTTGGACTATCATGCCCATAATACCATGAGTCAACCCTGACAGGCATACCATGAGCGCTCCACCCTGACATTGCAGGGTACTTTTGTGACTGATGCTGTGACTTCATGCAGGGGGACTTTGGAAGCTGGTGCAGCAGCTCTGCTCAGAATCAGTTACACGCCAACGACAAGTGGCACCTTTGCCTGCGAGCACTTTGCTGTGCATACAGCTGGCGGCAGACAGGTCAGCATGGGCTCTGCGCCTTTTCACGGCATGACATGAACTCACAAGCAAGTTGCGGCTACAAGGAGTATTCATCACTGCACAAACTGCTGGACCATGCCAATAGGTCATGTCGCAACAGGCCATTGACCTGAATGCAGCTTGCAGCAGCATCGGTGCAGTGCGCTGAGCAACACATGCCCATCATGCCTCAAGTCAACACGTATGACTGGCTGCGTGATGTGTAGTCTACATGCAAGTGCCAGCAAGCACGTCCAAAAGCATGCTGACTCACGTGTACAGTCATCTGCACATGCCTGCAGGTTCCTTTCAGTGTGAGCGGCACGGCTGTTGCTCCCTCAGTGCACCTCAGCACCGGTTCTGTCTCCTTTGGCAGTCATCCAGCCAATGACACATCATCCAGGGCGGTGTACATTCACAACAAGGCCGACCTGCCTGTCTATTTTGAGTTTGTCACAGACCAGCAGGGGGTGTTCGGGTTTGACAGGGTCAGGGGTAGTGTGGGAGCTATGTCGTCTGCCCATGTGACTGTGACATTCCAGCCCAAGGAGGCGTCAAACTATTGGCGGCGTGTCACATGCTTAGTCAGGGTGAGTAAGCCACTGTTGGCGAATCTATGTGATGACTGGATAACGTTCATGCATGTGATCTGTCGATGCAGAGATTGCTGCAGAGCGTGAACAGGAGGTAGTCCTGTGAAAGCACAATCTTGCAAATGCTCATGACAAGGCTTGAAAACAGCATCTGAGCAATTGCAAGCAAGCCAGGGCCATACAGCTTCTTGCTGCAAGGCTTGTCATCTTTGAGACTGCACTGCTCTTGTAATATCTGCAGCCCAAGACATCTCAGACTCTGAACAAAAGACCTAAAATTGTGTTCTGCTTCTGATGCAGGACAGTCCAGCAATGTCCATTGATCTTCTTGGCAGCTGCTATACAGATCAGCTACGGCCTCCTGCCCTTGCACCTCACCACATTGCTCAGTACCTATGCCAGGGCGCGTCCACAACAGCCCCTGGGGCTCTGCGCGGCAGCGCCAATTTACCTCTGTCACAAGGGCTGCCCGCGGCAGCCCTTGGGGCTGAAGCAAGCATGGCTGGTTCATCACTCACAGCAGATGTCTCAGAGTTGAGCTTGGGTCAGGTCGAGTCAAGCATGGCAAACATGTCATTCCAGCTGGAAGCATCAGTGCTGTCTGGACCAAACCAATCCGGTGTATCAGCCTTACAGGGTAGGTTGAAGCTGTACCACTTGCCATGAACTACACATTTGGGCAATGTCTCATTGTATGCTGTATGCTGAGTTGTTGTCACTGCCTTGTGAAGCCAGGGACCATAATCTGTTGTTGTCCAAAGCGTCCTGTGGGCAAGGGGCAGGAGCGTCAGCAACAGAATTGCCAGCATCCCTATCACAGAAGTTCACCTGGCTTGGCATACAATGAGCCTGCCTGCAAGAGTGTCGAGGATTGTAGTTCAGTACAGCTGTGCAGATTCACAGGTCCGGAAGATTCCGCCTCGGGGCTGAAAATCTCAGCAGAGTGTGGTCTCAGGGTCACACAACTTATCCTCGGGCCATGCCCAGTCTGCAGCACCTCAACGTTTATTCGCTGCTCAACGGGAAGACTGTTGCGTCAGTGATTCCAGCTATCTTGCAGGCCAGGAAGCCTGGGAGGGCTTCTTTGTAAGCCCAGACCCTCAGCAGGCAGTCTCACTCAGTGCTCACGAGCTCAACTTTGGCTCTTGCTCAAGGCTCAGCCCAGGCGGGCACAAGACACTGACTGTGACTAACACAACCAATGCCAAGGTGACAGCTTTTCTGGTGGTCCCCGGCTGGCAAGGCCTCAGCAGCCAAAGTCAGATGCAGCAGGTCTTCCAGGTAGGCTGGTCTTGTGCCTTGTCCTGGAATGAAGCTGCCCTACCATCCTGCTTCTGTTGGCAAGGGCTCATCAAGTGTAGACAGAAACGGGAAGTGAACATAAGACGCGATGAAGATGCCTTGCTGTCCTTCTGACCTGCAGCAGCATGCAATGTAGTGCGGTGCTGTGCTGTGCTGTGCCATGCTGTGCAATGCTGTGCCAGATCATATTGCGTCCCACCAGTGATCCTTGTTCCCCAGTGCTTGATTTGGCTTCATCCGACATGTTTTGATGCTGACGTGCACAAGCAAATCATATTGGCAGTGGCTGCAAGGCATATGTGCAGAGCTGAGATACATTGCATTAGCTGCTGCAGTCGACTCATCCTCACCCATAGTTATGGATCATAAGAATGAAACCCACAACTTTGTGTGTCTTTGCAGGTGTTCCCTGAGCAGATGGACATCAGGGCACACAGCTCTGCCACCTTCAGGGTAGCCTTCAGGCCATCCCTAGATGGGCAATACTTCAGCCAGACCATAGAGGTGGTGGCCTGCTTCAAGGCCCACCGCTCCTTCAGGGGCGTGTCACACAATGCTGTGCTGCCCCCCTGGACAATGCCTGTGCAGGCAAGTCACACAGACACTCGGATATCCATTCACATGCAAACTGTGCATTTCTCCACAGTTCCATCAACACTATATAGCAGACCGAAGTCCATACATGTACAAGTTGGCAGCACATACCTGAGCATTTCTGCACAGTTACATCAACAGGTGAGCATCACTATATGACAGACAGAAATCCGTACACATATAGACTGGCAGCTCGGTACCTTTGCATTGAAGCATAATTTCATCAACAGGTAAGCATCTCAATATAACAGACAGAAGTCCATACACATACAGACTGGCAGCACGTAACTGAGCATTTTTGCACAGTTTCACCAACAAGTGAGCATCACCATACAACAGACAGAAATGCATACACACACAGACTGGCAGCACATAAATGAGAATTTTTGCACAGTTTCATCAACAGGGAAGCATCACTATATAACAGACAAAAATGCATACACATACAAACTGGCAGCACGGGACCTTTGCATTGCAGCACAGTTTGCATTGCAGCACAGTTCCATCAACAGGTGAGCATCAGTATATAACAGACAGAGATGCATACAAATACAAACTGGCAGCATGGTACTCTTGCATTGAAGCACAGTTCCGTCAGCAGGTGAGCGTAACTGTGTAACACTTTACTCTGCCCCAGTGCAGTCTGTGTTGAGGCATACTACCATGTGCCACACAGGTTGCTGCGTCGCCTCCTTGCACCTTTGTGTGTTCACCCCAGTCAGTGTCCATCCCAGGCTCAGAAACTGGACCCATGAACAAAGTCCTCAACAAAGTTCAGATCTGGTGTAAGGCATGCTGCTGCAGCACCTTCTCATCGCCATGGCACAGATCTCCAAAAGCTCATCAGGATTTTGACCATGAAGCCGGCTCAAGCTTTACAAAGCTTGAATGGTGCCGTGCATGCAGGTGGTGGGCAATACCTTTCTGCACCAGCAGGAGCAGCCAGACACCAAGGTGAAGCTGTCCAGCAACCTGGTCAGCTTGGCACCCTGCTTGCCTGGGCAGGCCACCTACCAGACCATCATGCTCATGAACCATGGGGATACTGCTGTGCAGTTTGACATGCAGGGACTGGCCCAGTCCCCAGGACTCTCCTGCAAGCCTGAAAGGTCGGCACATCTTACTGCAACGCACCCAGTCGCCTCATCATGCTCTATCTTAACTGCTTCTGTCATCCAGCCTTCTGTTCCAGACAGAATGAGATTACTGGACAAGTGCAAAAGCATGGCAATGTTGCTAGTCATGATTGATTGTGACCTGGAGTCTGCCCGAGCTTGCATCTGCATATTCACGCCCTCCTGTCATGCTGGGCAGCTCTGCACCATCTGCTCTCAAAGATCATCATCAGCACATGTAGGTAGGCGCTGACATGTGCTGATGCTGATCTTTGAGAGCTGATGGTGCAGAGCTGACAGGCAGCATCATCTATGAGTCACATCCATGGATGTGCATGGCAAAATCGATATTGGTCAGGTTTGTGAAGAATGGACAGGCTCACAATACTTTGTGTGAGGTGGTGCAGAGGGGCGGTGGGTCCTCAGAGCTGGCAGCTGCTGGGCCTGCGCTTCCTGTCACACCAGCCTGGCGCCCACACTGCTCGCCTGACCTGCCTCATCAACAGCAGTCAGGTGAAGCACATCCATTAGCCTGTCAATGGGAACACTTGATCAACAGCACAATACCCAGAGTGCAGGGGGACCTGCTTGTCTTGAACTGCCAGTACCGAATTACAAGGCTGTCTGTAGTCTGTACGGAAACATATCAAGCACATAATTAGCTAGAAGGCAGCTCATTGCCCGTCTGGCAAGCCTGTTATAATCACAGAAATATTGGAATGTCCTTTAGGATGCAATCTGTGCTAAAGAGTGCACAGAGTTGGCAGTCAAAGCATGCCAAATTGATCTTCAATGTCAAACTAGCTTGGTAGCTTCATGCCATAGATTGCTGGCGAACTTTGATCAGCAGGCACTGAGGCTTACATCAGACCCTGATGCTGTTTTTCGCTCACAGGTAAATGCACAGCCGTTGGTGGTCCAGACACTGGTATGCAGTCCAGGCATGCAGCTTGAGCCTGCCGGCAGCCTCTTCTTCAAGCCCACATGCATTGGGGCCTCCTCCCAGCGCACTCTCACAATGCACAACACCGCCAGAGTGCCGCTTGTCTATCAGGTGAACTGGAGTCATGCAGCTCTCATCAATCACAAGTTGTGCCATTCTGAGCTCCTGCAATCTGCAGTGCACCACTGATGTGGTGATGCGGACATAAGTCAAATCCAATGTTGTATCAAAAGTGCTATTGTTGCTATAGAGACATGCGTCCCTTGTTGGTAGCTGAAACACCTGTGTGAGTTCTCTGTCACTGGTATGGGGCACAGCATCCACTTTGTGCAGCAATCAGGGGCGTTGCATGACTGCTCACTGCATGCCTGCAGTGGAAGGTGCCAGATCACATGCAGGGCAGCTTTGCAGTCCAGCCTCAGCTGGGTCTGCTTCACGGCAATGAGAGGCAAATGGTCACATGGACCTTTGTGCCAGCAGACAAAGCCACATGCGATGTCAGTGTCACATGCTCATATGACAGTCCAGCCCGCCCCATGCAAGATGTTGTCACTGAGGCAGGGCAGCCTCAAACATCCCTAGGGGACTCTGCGCTGGCCCCTATGCAGAAAAGCGAGGCCGGTGCGCAGAAAGTTGGGGTCAGGCTGGTGGGGCAGGGCACTGTTGGGGCTGTGACTCTAGAGCCTAGCTCCCTAGACTTTGGCACTGTTGCCGTCGGCTTTCCAGCTGTGCGTGACATCACGCTGCTTAATCAGAGTGGCGGCAACCTGTGCTACAGCATCACATGCACAGCTGTACCTGCAAGAGAAGCTGTGCCGTCTCTCTCAGCTGCTGAGTCAAGTTCAGATGCTAAGGACAACCTGGCTCAGCTTACTGAGCAGACAGACTCAGCTCAGAGTGCTGAGGCTGAGGATGATGGCTCAGCTCTTCACCTTGTGATTGAGGAGCCTCAAGGGTTCCTGCCAGCCCGGGCAACCAAGACCCTGAGACTCACCCTCGACCCTAGCCGCCGCAAGCAGTATAGGCTTCAGCTTGTCTGTCAGACAGCCACTGCCCAGAGTTCCAGTACTGCGCTGAGTACTGCGCTGAGTACTGCGCCTCTGCCGGCCAATCTGAGCTCGCCACCTGTCTGTGCTGGCATTGAGGCATTTTCCACTTACCCCACGGTGATGATCACAGACATTGCTTGCCAGGGTCTGGACAAACCCTTCGTGTGGAATCAGATGTCTTGCAGCCAGATCAACACCCAGCTAGCAGCAGAGATGACTGAGGTATGGGTTCTTCTGCATCACGCTTGCATGCACGAAATCAACTGGCCACTGCTTCAACAGCTTCAGCCTTGGCTGTGCTGTCGATGACTCTCTGCATTGTCTGTTGCCAGCTCTTGCAAACCAGCTCAGTGTTCTCAAACCACTCTAGAGTCTCTGGCCATTGACCAGCATGACTTGCAGAGGCATTGCATGATACCTCAACTCAAGCACATCATATTGCAGATTAACACCAAGCATATAAACAGGTGCAAGGCACATGTGTTCAAAACATACTTTACAGTATGCAAATGTACTTTTGTGTAGGCTGAGCTGGTGCTAGCTGCAAAGAAGCTGGAGGGGGGCTACACCACACAGTCTGCTCTGGACATGCTACCCCCCTTCCATATGGACATGGGGGTAGGAGGGGTTGATGCGCCCCCCACCTGTGTCATCATACGTCTCACCAATCCAGGTCAGCTTCACAGGCTCCTTGTTGTTTGGTAGCGAGCTTCCTTCAGCTGACCTCATCAAAATGTCAACCATCAGCTACTCAGTCATGCATGCGCTGTCTGATCTCTTCATACATCCACTCCTCTGTGGACTCATCCAGACATGTATGTTGTCAGACATTTGGCGCATCAGGCACTGTTCCCCTCCTGGATCTGCCAGGTGCATTCCAGCCATCATCAGTTTCTGTAGTCTTCCTTCATGTGTGCATTTCAGGCAGAATGCAAGCAGGGTGGCGTCTGTTGATAATGGGTGACATGGAGATTAACAATACATTGAGACGAGATCTGAGTTGCATGTCTGCCATTGCCCCTGCCCTGCAGCCTTTCAAAGTTTTCTGCCTTGACTCTTCTGACCTTGGTTCTACAGGCAGCCTGCCTGTGGAGTGGGACCTACAAAGGGTGGGTGACATGGGGGTGGGGGTGGAGCTCGAGAACTGGGTTGAGCCCAGCCGCCCCCGAAATGACAAGGAGAAGCTGCATGACTTCATAGTGCAGGAGGGCTTGCTGCAGCTGCACCCCCCCGTGGGTAAACTGGGGCCGGGGGAATCCACAACCTGGACCATCACCTACAGGCGAGCTTGTGTCGCCAGCCCAGAAGCTGTGCATGTTGCAATTGTGACATGCCATGTCACGCTGCCACCTGGGACCAATGCTGGCCTGCGTCAGAGCCTGGAAGCAGAATGCTTCTACAACATGTCATGATGTATGTCACTACAACTGCTGGTGGAGTAGCACAGCTGAAACAGGCACATCTCAATGCTTCATGGCTGCTGTAGGGCATTCTTGGTCTAGTGGTGGTATGCAGAGGACCACAACCAGCCACAGGTCACTTTGTGGCATGATGTTTCAGCATCTTGACTGCAAGCTGGGCCATTTCTGTCATTTCCTGCACAAAGCGCAGCAGCAAGATCTTTCAGCATGTTGACTGCAGGCACTCTGCTCTGGGGCGTCACGACCTGTCCATCCTGCTGGCAATCAAGGACAGTAAGCAGCTGCACCTGCACCTCAGAGGCATCACAGTACCCCCCACCCACATGTGCCTTTCCCTCATGGACCAGCCCTTTCAGCTGGCCCCAGTGCCCATCGGCGAGAGGGACCCTCCAAGGCAGACCTACTGCCTGCGCAATGGCGGCCCTGCTGAGCTGCCCTACAGCATTGACACTGCACCGCTGCAGCAGCTGATCAAGCTCAACTACGGCTATGAGGTGACAGCTTCAGCTTGACTAGCAGCTGATCTGTGGAACCTTTCCTCTGCTAGAAACAAATCCCGAGTGTCAATATAAGTGAATGTTGCGTCACTGAGGGCCGACTGTGCGACAAGCGTCCACTGTCCATCCCTTGTTGTACTGATGCATTGTCTGGCAAGTGTCTGGGGCTGAAGTCAGTGCAAGCCCCATGACATGACTGAGCAGCAACAGCATGTGGCAATTCAAACACCTGGTCAGTGCTTTGCCAGGTAGTTTGTCAGCGCCATCATCTGCATACACCGTTGGAAAGCCTGTGACGAGAGGATGTCTGTGGTGCCAAAAACCATTTTCACAATTGTGTTGAGACTGCTTGTTATGTATATGCGCTTCAGGTTCAGTGTTGTGACCAGACTACCTGAATGCAATGCCAATTCAGAAGATGCTACCTTCATGCTGCTTTGTATCGCCTGGACATGTTGTCACGGTATGTTTAAACACCTTGTGTTTTTCCAGATATTGAAGCTGCTAGAGTCGCCTCAGGGAGTCATCCCTCCTGGCGGAGTTGCCGGTCTCAATTTCATCTTCAGTCCATTGGAGGACAGGATGTACAATGTTGCCTTGCCTATCAAGCTGGGAAATGGCGCCAAAACAGTTCTTCACTTGGTTGGTAAAGGATACCATCCTGTACTTGCCATTGCGGACTCAGCAGGCATGCAGCAGCGCTTGGGGACAGACAGCACGCTGCGCACGCTTTGGGACACTCAGATTGAAGCTGCAGCTGACAAAGCAACATGGCTCGGCTTCTCAGCAGTCTCTCATGTGCAGCAGCCACGCCAGCTGCTGTCTTTGTCACATGCATTGGTGTCCTTTGGTCCAGTCAGCATCCAGGCTGTCAGCAAGCGGGTTGTAGCCGTGATGGCGGGAGATGCCTTTGGCGTAGCGTTTGAATGGGCGCTGGATGTGCTTGCCCAGGAGAGAGGTCTGCTGGATGGCTCTTTGCAGATTGAGCCATCCAGCGGGACACTTCCGCCAAATGGCTGCTGCTTGTGCAGGCTGACTTTCACAGCAGGCTTGAATCCCCAGCTGTTTGAAGCATCCATCAGATGCCACGTCAGTCCTGTTGCTGAGCCACTGTCACCATTACAGCCTACCCGCGTGCCAAGCCTCAACAGTCCCCTCAACAGTCCTCGTACAGCTGGCAGCGCCTCATCGCAGTCTGACTCAGCACAGAAGTTGGCGGGAAACCAGGGCACAGCACAGCATGGCCGCCGGTCACCAAGGATGGCCACCAGCCCTAGGAAAGCATCCTCCAGGGCTGAACCAGGACTGGCGGGAGCCCCTGTCAGGCAAAGATCTCCCACCAAAGACAAGAGTTGCACTAGTCCCAGTAGATCCTCAGCCAGTCAGAATAGGGCGCCAGTCTCCCGCACATCCTCAATGCACAGCAGCGGAGGGCAGAAGGTGCTTTCTCCCCCCAAGAGCCCTGCCAAGAGCACTGGGAAGACTGTGAAGGCCCCTAGCCCTGTAAAGGCAGCTGGAAAGGCAGGCAGCGCAGCCTCAATAGGCAGAGCTAGCTCGTCTGTGGCTAGTCGGGCTAAGCCAGGGTCCACCAGCCCACACAAAAATAGGAGAGAGTCAGGTCATTTTCTTCTCATCCTCATTGCCAAGTGCGAGCACAGAAATAGTGTCAGCTCTGCATGTATGCACTGTACAAACTACACTGGCCTTCAGTCCCAGCCAATGTCACAGATCACCACTGCTCAGGCAAGTCGCCGCATGCATGCCCAAGCAATATGCATGCTTGTGCATCTGGTAGTATTGCAGCCCCCACACTCACCGGCCAAGAACGTCACATGCACATCTGAGCACTGGCCGAGCAGTCGCATGGCAAGACAGTACAACAGAGGCACAGCAACACACCTGTACTTGCCACATCTGCCAAGCAGATCATGTGCACAAAAGCCATCATGTGCTGTGTGTCAGAAAGATGCTGAATCATCAACTGATGCAGGCACAAGCAGTGCTCCAGTGGTTGAGATGGTAGAGGAGGTCATAGCAGAGCACCCTGCCCCTCCTTTATCTCCTTACGCCCCTGGCACCAAGCTGGCAACTCGTGCCCCTGTGCATGCAGCCCTTACAGCCTCTATACGTAGTCATTTCCCTGGCTTACCTGATGTGCAATCCATGCATGATGGCTATGATGCTGAGGAGCCCCCTCAGCCTCAGGTGAGATGACTCATGTTGAGGAGATTGTGTGTGTGTATGTATGTATGTGTGTGTGTGTGTGTGTGTGTGTGTACATGTGGTAGGAGAGTGAGTGTGGCAAGATCCAGATCCTTTGATGGTCTTTTGGCTTTAAATTGATACCATCCATCAAGGGTAATGACTGAGGTGCTGAGAAGCTCCTTGGGCTCAGACAAGTTAAACGTGCATTTCAGACGATGCATTTACGCAAAAGCAGGCCTTGCACAACCTCTGACGAGCTTGTGGGCGTCTGTTAGAATCCTGCCATCTATTGCTGTTGCAACAACAAACCTCTCTCCAAGGAGCAGTTCTCGGCTTTAATACAATAGCATCATCACATGTCGCCATCACATGTCGCCATCACATGTCGCCATCACATGTTGTGCTGTGACCTTCTGTAAGACTCCATGGCCTCAGTGCAGTCATCATTGAGTCAACATCAACTCAGCAAATCATTTCTCCTGTCACAAACTGTCATGACACTGACGGCTGCAGCTGATACATGGCAGGTGCTGGTACTGAATGTAGAGGGCCGGGTGCTGACTCCAGACCAAATGAGGGCAGGGCTGTACGTTCTGCCGTCTGAGGCAGCCCTTGCCACCAGCCTGCTGCAAGGGGGTGCGTGGACCCCTCCCCACATCAGTCAACAAACTGTTGCAGATGAGCCTGCTGGTGAGCTGGCCACTCCCCTACGAGACTGTCCTTTAGATGCAGAGCATGCTTCATTGATTTTGCCTTGTGTGGTTGTCTTGACAACGGTCTTGGTCAAGCATGGGTGCTTTTGCGTGGATGCTCAGGCGTCAAGATCTGTTGCCTGCAGACTTCTTTGCTTGGCTTTGAAATTCCAAGTACTGCACCGTAACAGTCTGAAATGTGAGTCAGTCCCAAACGTCAGTCCCTTTAGTCATAAAGATGCCAATATCCACCACCTCCACCACCCACCAACAACAAACTTCTCAAGCAAACAACAGTCTATTTTCATTGTGCCGCATATGGCCACAACTGCATTTCTAGCTCAGCTGTGTTCTTCAAATGCAGCTGATGATGTGCGACAATCCAGCGCCATCCTGCAAGACATGGTAGCAGATGTCATCAATGGCTCAGATGTTGCCATAGCTCTAGCTGGTCTACTAGAGGAGGAGACGCCAACTGTCGCTGACTTGAGGCATGGTAGCAGGCTAGCACAGGCTGCAGTCCCGATGCCAACAGACCATCAAACTGTTTATGACAGTCCCACTGGCAGTATCAAAGCAGGTGCTGCTGAAGGGTTTCAAACAATGGGATCATCTACTGACAGGCATGGGGATCCTACAACCACAGAGGAAGACAACGCTGATACAAGCGGTGATGCTGGAGATGCTGTGATAGATAAGGTCTTTCAGCAGGTCGAGTTCCAGGCGTTTGCCGAGTTTGTACTAGATAGCGCTTGCTTTAGCTTGCTGCAGGAGAGCGCTGCTGGTCGATGGCAGGCTCCTGATGATAGCATGACATGACAAAAGTTGTTACAAAATTTACACTAGTGCGCACTGAAGTGTCAGGCGCAACACAACTTCTGGAGTGACTCCTTGACACTTGACTTGGAGAAACGTTTGTTGCATCACTGCTGCAGTGTATTGTGTCATACTGTCAAACTGCCACATTATCTTATTGTGTTAATGGCCTCTTATGCAAGGGCAAGGTTGTCATACTCAGGTTCTGCATCTCAGCACCATGCATCAAGATGGAAGGGCATAGCAAACCGGTGATTGACAATCAAATGTGGCTACAAACAAAATTGTTTGACATTCAAGCACTCCAGTTGACTCAGACTGGCAGTCATCGTCAGCCAGCTTGCTATAAAAAGTCTTGCTATAAGCAGAACCTAGCTAATAACAAAAGCGGCTTGACAGCATCAAGCTGTGTAGTGAAGTGCAGAACGCCGCTGCCGCTTGCATCACCGTCCGCCACCCAGCAGGCCTTAGGGGGTCGAGCACTAAGCGGGCTGAAGTGCTTGCGATACAGCAATCTATCCGGCGCACGGCATCAAAGGCTATCGCAGCTCTGCAGCAGCCGTGCAAGGCCAATTTCCGCTCACTATTGACCTGCGCAGATCGGCTGGGCTGGTTGTAGCCTTGGCCCGAGTTGGCGTCCCAAAGGCGGTCGGCATCTTGACGTAGAGCCCTCAGTGTGCATCAGCACTGCTTGTGAATTGCACTTTGCCTGCCTTTCACCGCGCACAGGCTGTCTGCAGTGCCTGTGTTGTGTACTAGCCAGAGCATTTTGTATTATTGCTGATGGAGTGAAGGTCACATACATTGCATTTGCACTGCCTCTAGATCAGCATCACAGAGCAGCGTGACTTCAGACGCTTGCAATGCCATGTGAGAGCATGCAGCATGCATGCCTGCTGCAGGACTGAGTACTGCTGGTGGCAAAATCCATGATTTGCATAGCACAGCGAAGCACCCTGGTCTTGCTCCCGTCGAGCAAGCATGAAGCGCTGAGGAGGGTGCTTCATGGCCTGCCCATTTCTCCTGCTATACAGATCAGCTCTGTCATGCTGAGGACAGCTGCTACAAAAGCAGTCAAAGGTCATGACAAACTGAGTGAACAGCAAGAGGTACACCGCTTACATCAGGCATTTGTTTCACACTGGTGTGCTACAGGACATTGTGATTTGGTCATATTCTTCCCAGTCAATCATTGAGATGAACCTGACTGCAATATGCAGGCCATGGCCTCAGCCATTGCTCAGGCTGATGCCGTTGCTCAGCAGCTACTGGCCTATGTAGCCTGTGTAAACCACTCATCTCTACGACCTATCCCCTGAGCATGTCACAGGCTGTGCAGGTCATCTTTTATAAAAAGATATCTGCAAATTGGTACATACCAAGTGCCCTGAAAGCAAAGACATGCAAATCCACAGTCAGATGCAGATTCATGTGCGTGCATGTGATTGGTGGCATCTCCAACGAGGGCTGTGAAGTGGAATTAAATCGCAGCCTGTCTAAAAAGCCATTTAAATGCATCTCCATATGGGGCAGGCAATTCCTTGATTGATCATGAGTCACATGGGAAGCAGTGTCCATTTGGCCAGAGGCATTGCTACTGATGCGACAGAATGTGTGGCCAAATGACAACCGCTTCCAATGAAATTTATTGTGCTGCATGAGCAGCATTGTCAGTCAGTGTAGTTTGGAATGGTTGACGTTGGTCGTTCGAATTCTGCACATACTGCCAGACAGTTCCAGGTGGTAGAGCAGGCGTGGGGTTGTGTAGATAGCACGACAGTTGATCATTTCAGCCTGACAGGCATGGCTGCTAAAAGTCCAGGTAGCCACGAGGTTTGTGCCAACATCACCACTCCAGCATGCATGCGAGTTGTTTTACGTCTGCTGGTTACAGCATGGATGTCTATTTTGATTCCTTCCATTTTTGAACTACTGTGCTCGATGTAGTACCAAAACATCCATGGACTTGGCCAACCTCAAGAGCAAGCCATGAACGTTGCGGTGACACATACGGCAGTGAACTGCTGAGCTGGGGTTGCTCAGCATGGGTGGAGAGAGAGATGATACAATGCTTTAGTCAGCCAACAAGTCTGATCACATATAGAAGAAGACAAAGGTTACACTTGGAAGAAATCACGACAGCTTAGAACAAACTTGAAAAGTTGCATGTGATCTTGTTGCGTGATCACGCATGATCTTCATGAAAAAGGACCTCATGGAGTCGGTGTCTGTGGAAATAAAGGAGCATACTGCTGCCTCAGTGTGGAGAGCCGGACATTCAAAAGGCATGTTCAATTCATCTGCAACAGCCACACCACCACACTGTGTGCACACCCTACTAGCCCTGGCATCGTGCTGGCCCCCAGCAAAACGGCCAAGTACAACTGTTTACTGATGAGAACCAAGTGTAAACTGCAGAAATTGCTGCAAGCGCCTGCCAGAAACAGGTAGCTGACAGTACCGCCTACGCTGGCTACAAGGCTTAAACCAATGATGGTATGTGCATCTGCACACACCGACGCACGCACGCCTAAACCTCACCACCGGCAAAGCAGATGCTACATACAGAGCGATCTCTCACACGTTGAAACGGGATGCGCTCGACTGCAGCAGTGCTTGCAGAGCATGGCTGATACTTGAAGGGAGCAAACCGGATATTGCTTCAGTCTGATCGGCATGCTGCACGCTGATGATCAATGGCAGCCCCTCGACAAGAAGTTGTCACTCTCCCGTTACCTCCGACTTTGCGACAATCTCTTGTAGCTGCTGGCTTTCGGACAAACGCCGATCTGCACGGTATTGGTCCGGTTGACCTATCTGCAGGTAGGAGTGTTCGTGAAGTAGGTAAACGGCTTGTCGTCACGGAGCACTTGAGTAAGGCCGCTTGCTTGCAGAGCTGAGCATCAGTCCTGATGAAGCTCTGCTGATCTTGAAAGTTGCCAACATCCATAACGATGCTGGTCTCTATGGTGAGTCAGAGAATGCTGCCAGTAAGAAAAGTCCTAACTGGCACTGTGCAGGCTAAGGCTCCTGGCTTACTTGCTGACTGCAGGTGCAAGATCTGCACAGCATCTGTATGAAAAGGAGCTGGCTGCCCGGAAAATCATCACATTCTGTGGAGATCTTGATGGCATGCTGGGTGGAGGAGTTGCCACTGGCCAGATCACTGAATTCTGTGAGTTGTGATAATAGCTGGACAGCAGACACTCTGGACAGCTGCATAGTAACTTGTGTAGCAAGCATAACCATGTAGCAAGCAACCAAACGATAGGTTGCTGATTGGCACAGGTGGTGTCCCAGCAGTAGGCAAAACGCAGTTGGGGTAAGCTGCTGGCATATAGTCACTCTGCTGATTTGTTTTGAGAATTACAGCTCATTTTTTGCAAGTTGCAATTTATGCCTGCAGGATACAGCTAGCAATAGATGTGCAGATTCCAGCTGCGTTTGGTGGTCTGGGTGCGTCGGCTGTCTATATAGGTGATGCTTCCATCTCTCAGCAACAAGATGCATAGTTGAGCTCATGACTGCACCAGCTGAGCTCATACTTGATTACTTGAGATTGCAAGAGACCTGTTTGCTTCTGCCAAATGCCTTTGATGCACAGTACAGACACAGAGGGCAGCTTTATGGTGGAGCGGGCTGTTGACATTGCTGATGCCTGCATACGCCATCTCAAGAAGCTTGCTATCAACAACGGCACAGCTGCTCAAAAGGAGGCGGTAAGCACTCTCAGCATTCTTGCTCAACACAGCACACACGTGTCCACTTGCATACTGCCATATGCACATGCTTGCTGTATGCGATGAGATTGTGCATCACGCTCCTGTGCAACATGTCTGACATGCCACTCCCAGATCCCGACCAGATGGTAACCAAGACAGTGTTACATGCATCACGCTGCAAATGTGATGCTCTTCACCAAGCATCCATCTGCACAACTATCTGTGCTTTGCAAGATTGCAGCAGCACATCACAAGCGCATGTGCAATCATCACATGCTGGATACGCACCATCACATGGATTTTGCCAGTGTACAAGTCATCTTATGGCTGTGCAGGCTAGCAAGGTGTCCAGAGACGGCATGTTGGCCAACATCCATTTCTTCAGAGTCAGAGACTACACTGAACAGGCAAGCATGGTGCTTCATAATACACCATGCTACATGCTGATACATGACATGCTACCTGCACTGGTTAGGTGGCAGATGCTGGCATGCTGTTGCTGTTCATTGCTACTTGCAAAACTCAGCGCTTTTCAGCAGGATGCCTGGCTCACAGTGCAATGTGCGCTGCAGTTGGCTGTGACACAGTTGCTACCAAGCTTCATTGCTAGCCGTCCAGAGGTGAGCCTTGTCTTGTGATGATATAGCTGTGCAGATATGCGAGATGGGCTTCCATATAAAAGCATTATAGCTTGTTGAGTTTACTTTTCAGCAGCAGAACAATATCCAATGTCGCATACAGTAGTCTGCAGCCTTGTATCCAAGAAGACTTTCTGACATCTGTCTGTGCCAGTCACGATATCACCAATCATTACCCTATTCTGCTCACTGTTACCTGTCTGGTGACTTGTATATCAGAAATCAGCTATTTGCCCAGGTGAAGCTGATTGTAATAGATAGTATAGCCTTCCATTTCCGACAAGACTTCCAAGACATGGCTCAGCGCACCAGAGTCCTGGCAGAGATGGCTCAGAAACTGATGCACCTGGCAGAAGAGAAAGATCTTGCTGTGAGCCTGTGCACACACATGTCTATATCCCTCCTATACACAACACTTGCATGCCAAGTATAGATTGGATGTACAAACAATGCATGTCTCTGTTCTGCAAAAGACAGAGATAGCTGTGTAGAGCATGTCAGCCTGATGCAGTCTGTGTCATACCTGCAAACATTGTTGCCATTGGCATGCTGGACTTACATGCGGCAAGCATCTGCCTTGTTAGGTTGGATGGCTTTGCCCAGGGTGTTGACCATTTCGGCTCAAGATGGAATTTGGAGCATCTGAAGCATCAGCACAAAGCACTGCTGCAGACCATGGCATATTGTGCCATATCAACCAGTCACACATAGTTGCCAACATTTCAAATGACACAAACTAGCTTGAGTGCATGCAGTTTTGGCAGTGTCTGACTCTGTGTGATGCAGGCTCTGCAAACCGGTGCAGCCTTGGGGCTTCATTCAGGGAACATGCTTAGTGCCCTTATTGCTGCAGGTGGTGTTGATGAATCAGGTGACGACCAAAGTCCTGGACAACAACAGAGGCAGCAAGCTTGTCCCTGCTCTGGGTGAGCATGCATTGTTGTATCTCATTGTCACAGCACCAAAATTGTTGCTTGTCATGCATGTGGTAGCACACAAAACAATTGACTGGCTGTGGCGTGTTGGTTGCTTTGCAGGCGACAGCTGGGCCCATGCAGCCACAAGCAGAATCATCCTTTACTGGCAAGAGCAGACCAGACATGCATTCTTGTACAAATCACCTTGGCTGCCAGCAAAGACTGCGGAGTACCATGTTACTGCTGATGGCATTAGAGGTCGACGTCCACACAAAAGACCCAGAGCTTGAAGCAGCTTGCTGCATCAGGCATGGGAACATACAGCTGAGGTGCACGCATCCTGCTGAGCAAACAATGCTGGCAATGTAAAGTCAAACACTGCTCCAGGACTACATGATTCACATGTGCCAGGGCCATCAATGGCACATCTGACCAACAAACTGCTGCTTGCTGCATCAACATTGAAGATGTCTGCATCATCCTGCATGCCTCATGCACAAATGTAAAATTGCCTTGCTTGGCCAATTAGTAGCACTATAAGGGCAATTATGCCTCAGTATAGACATATGTGATGACCCGCTCAAATAGTTGCTATGAGGTAAGCACATACAGCATGCTTGAGCAGCAAAGAACCTATATGTGTAAGAAGACACAAGCCTAAAATGGCATCAGCATGTTACTGGCTTTCAGGCCTACTGCATCTCATGCTGACCCGATAAAAAAGCTGCGGGGCCCTGCCTGAAAAGTCATGAAATCCTGAGCAAAAGCAATCAGTGCTAAATGCATGTTGCTGAATGCAAGTGAATGCAAGATCTCCAAATGGAAGCTTGTTCACTGCCTGTGGCGCAGCTGTGTTTTGTTTTTGGTCTGCTTATTGGTGAACGTGATGCAGCAGATGTGGAGGGGGACATTTGACTGTTCTCCGAGGTGACAGCTCATGATGCTCCCGGCACAATTGCTGCAATTGCCTATGCCTATGTCGTATCCTATTTGAGACTGATCTTGCCACCAACTGCAACAGACACAAAATGTGAGGAAAATGCAAGCACAATGTATGCAGCAAAGCAGAAAACAAGGTGACACTGTGGCTAGCAATACCTGCTTCCAACTTTGCCTTAAGCGCTTCAGCCTCTTCCTTCTTCAGACCCTTCTTGATCACAGCAGGTGTCTTTTCGACCTGAGAGCAAGCTACAGCAGTTTAGCTTGTTTGCGCAGCACGGCGTGAACGAAAGCGAATACAGCATCAGCTTCATATCGCCTGCAACTTTGCCACACAACCCACCAGGACTTTGGCATCTTTCAAGCCCAACTCTGGTAGTATGGCACGGACTTCCTTGATGACTTTAATTTTGTCAGATGCCCCAAAGCCTTCGAGAGTAACATCAAACTCGCTTTGCTCTTCCTTTGCTGGTGCAGCTTCCTGGGCTGGTGCAGCAGCGCCTTGATGTTGCATTGCACCCATAGGCATCATGCCAGGAAGACCATCTAATTTGAGCTTCTTCTTGAGCAGCTCTGTCATGTCTGCTATCTCTATGAGATTTAGGGACACTATCTCTTCGACCAACCTGTGAACTCGCGCATTGCTGACTGCTGGCGCCCGGGACTCCTCGGGTTCTTCAGCTAGGTCTGCAAACGATCTGTACCCAGGATGCCGCAAGGATGCTGGGTCAACTAGACTGTTGCTGCAGCCACATGCTGCAGCTCTGGTGGTTGGCAGCAAGTCTGATGCTGCGTTGCGAGCAGCAAATGACAAGGCAGTCTGCACTCCACGTCTGAACATAGCCAGGCTCGTAAAACGGCCCGCTATGGCACTTTGTTGCCTGTGACCAGGCTACGTCACGTTCTGGAGAAACTTCCGCTAACGACGGCCTTATAACTCTGAACTTATGTATGACCTCGGAGCACCGCGAACTGATCAGCACTAATGTTTGCAACGTATGCGCGATGATACAGCAGCGGTGATCAAACAAAAGTTCAGACTTGACGGCTCATGACACACACAGATGTGTTACGGTCATACGACTTTGACGGTCTTGTTGTGACCACCGTCAATTCCTTGGCGGGAATCAGGCAGCTGACCAACTGAAATCCCAGAAACAACGGTGCGTGCGAGGAGAGATAGCGCAAACGATCATATTTTGTGAAGCTCATCCAATCGCAAACAACAAGGCCATAAGTCGCAGTACTAATTGCCAGAGCACAGCATCTATTGCCAAGTGCCAAGCTAGTTGATGCTATGCCAGCCCAGGCCCTGCAGCTTTCTGGTCATCATATAGGCCTAGATCACTCTCACACGCATACTCAATCCCGCAGCTCCGGTGGTCTTGCTGCTTACAAGTCAGCTGTTCCATCGTTGCTGCGTATCAGACAGCGTGTAGGGCTTCCAGCAGCATACGTCAGGAAGTCAAACTTGCAAGTCGCAGCTGCTTCATATACGTCGTTGTCACCCACAAATGGAGCAGCCCGACCTGCCTCGTCCTCTGATACACCTCCTACACAACCACTTCGGTCATCACTCCCTGTTGTAGACCACAGCAAAGCAACCATCAAGGTGCAGCAGAGACTGCTGACATGTGACTGCTTACCACAGTCACTCATAGGTCATTCATTACACAGGTGATAGGTGTTGGTGGTGGAGGCTCCAATGCTGTCAACCGCATGCTGCAAAGCGATCTGCAAGGCGTGGAGTTTTGGATTCTCAACACAGACTCACAAGTATGGCAAGTCAGCAAGAGCAGCTACCACTGCCTCTTCAGCAAGTCTGTCTCATTCAAAAGCAAATAGCAATGCTCAATGTGTAGGCACTTGCCAGTTCTCCAATCAAAGCAAACAGCAAGTTGCAAATTGGAGAAAAGCTGACCAGAGGCCTGGGTGCTGGAGGCAACCCACAGATTGGAACAGTGAGTGGCTGCACTTGCCTGGAGTATGAATCATGTCTGCTTATGGGTGGCCGCAGCAGCGCATAGTCAATTCAGACAAGTCAATGTCCTGTACATGTATTTGCCAAGATTTGAGCCAAGCTCTGACTCACACATGGTTGCTTACAGAGAGCAGCCAATGAGAGCAAAGCTGCCATTGAGAAGGCTTTGCAAGGGACAGATATGGTCTTTGTGACAGTAAGTGCCTGCTTGTATAGTGTGGTTGCTGCAAGTAACTGTCAGTGATGCCAGCCAAAACATACATGCATGACCTGAGTAACAAGCATTCTGAAAGGCTGGAGCTGACCAGCAAGCCACTGTGTCTCACAATTAGTTCTCTCAAATTCCTATGTGGGCAAATGCCACAATGCATACATTCCGCAAGACTACCTTCAAGCTCTGTAGAAACGCATGCAAAGGGATTCAGCTGTTGTTGCAGATCTTGCATGAGGCATGCATATGTGTGGGGATCACCATGCAGATTGTGTTGCTGCATGGCTACCACTCATCACCTTGCACACATACTGCGTATCAAGCATTTCCTGAGCAAACACTGCGATCATTAAACTGTGCCAGCTTACACCACAATCTCCTGCACAACAAATTCATCAGTCCCAATCTGCAAGTACAAACAGCTCTGCAGCGGGACTGCTGCAAGACAGCATCAGTGTACAGCGACCAGTCGAGCCAATGCTGCTGCAAAAGCTCATTGCTTGTCTGCAGCATTGATAGGATGATCTCCACTTTGCATTCTGAAATAATGCAGGCAGGTATGGGAGGGGGAACTGGTAGTGGCGCCGCCCCTGTTGTAGCAGCAGCTGCTAAGGCCTTGGGCATCCTCACCGTTGGCATTGTCACCACACCCTTCTCTTTTGAGGGGCGGCTCAGGACGCAGCAGGTAAGCAGACATGTCAACCCCTAGCAGTTGTTGCAGTGCCTCTCTGGTCTGTCTGCTGTGCAGCAGCGCTTGAGGACGATCAAGCTTGCTGCATGAGATGGTAGTTAGGACAGCACACGCTGTGTTTGTGCCATAGGCGCTGAGCATATGCAGCATAGCCTGTAGTGCTGGGCTTTGCGTTGCTCCATGCACAGTGCCCAGGCCTCGCTTGCTTTCTGAGAGCAGCTGCAATTGACCAGGACTATCAGTCTCAAGGCCTGACACTTGCCAGCAACATAGCGAGCTGAGGCGCAGCCTGCTTGACATCTCCACCTCTCTTGATTAAAAACATGCACCTTTGTTGGCATACCATGGGGGAAGATGATATGTACGATCTGAATGCTGTTCAGGCCGTACTTTGTGCATCTCGCATGGTATGGTCCTGTCGCTCCTGTTTAGCAGTTGATGCAATGCAGGCTGCTGAAGCAATAGAGGCGCTGAGGGTTTCTGTCGACACCCTGATTGTTATTCCAAATGACAAATTGCTCGATGGTGAGACACTGTACGTAGCAGCTGGACTGCTGACCCCTTGCAATGCCAGGCTCATGCGTCAAAAGCATCACTGACTGAATGTGTCGTCACAAGACAAGCAAGTGGGCGGTTGCATACACAGCAGCAAATGGTATGTCTGCATGCTGCATGCATCATAGAACCTGGTGTTTAAGATGTACGCAGCACGCAAACACCTGGAACAACCTGGTGCCGTGATGATTGAATCAAAACCAGCACCCAGCAAACACAAGTTAACAGCAAGTATGCGTATGAAGGCGTGCTGTTGCTTGCAGCTGTTGACGCCGCCATGCCTGTCACTGAGGCCTTCAGAGTAGCTGATGACGTCCTGCGGCAGGGCGTGCGAGGCATATCAGATATCATCACGGTACTGCTTCAAGCTCTGAGCTGGCATGCACATGTGCAGAACTGTATCTACTCTGCCCGTGGTTCTCCTGTTGCACAATGCCTTCAGTGATGTTGATCAAGTGGAATGCACTATGGCGTCAGGCGTGCAATTGCCTCTATCTCATGACATGCTCTTGCCTGCTGCTGTAAGTGACATTGAGATTACCTTTGGCCCCACATGTGGCTGCCTATCAGGGGTACCAGACTGCAGGCCATGCGTACCCAGCTAGCAGCTGTGATGGCCTAGCTAACTTGCGCATGCGGTGCTCCGTCATCATTGACACAACCCATATGTTGTGTCATTCACATGCGTGCATTCTGGCATTCCTGAGGCCCTCTACATCTGCGCGTCTCAGCTGCTTGTCACACTCGAGATGAGGCACACCATCACAGCTGCAGCACAAAGCAAAAGGCCGCTATTCGCCATCTGCAAATGCCATGCAGCTGTGACAAGCATTCACTGACTCCAGATCTGTGCAAGCTACAGATTCCTCAGCCCAGTTTGTCAGTTGGTTGGTGCATGTGTGCATGCAGGTGCCAGGTCTGGTGAACGTGGACTTTGCAGATGTGCGTGCGATCATGACAGGGGCAGGCTCCTCCCTGATGGGGCAGGGCAGGGCCTCTGGCAAGGCCAGGGCCAGGGATGCAGCCCTGGCTGCCATCTCCTCACCCCTGCTGGATGTGGGCATTGAGCGTGCCACCGGCATTGTGTGGAACATCACTGGCCCTGCTGACCTCACCCTGTTTGAGGCAAGCCCCAACCCCAGCGACTTACTTGGGCTGTGCAGCAGCCTCAGTCGGTAGTCTCATGGGCATTGCAGCAGCCTCAGTGACAACTTTGCTTGGGCTGCGCAGCGGCGTTAGTGAGCATCTTACCTGGGTTGTGCACGAGCCTCAGTGAGCAAATTACTTGGCCTGTGCTGTGCCATTGCCAGTCTGCAGTTACAGGTCATAGTGCTATGTACCACACTGGCCAGTCTGCAGGTTGTTGTTGGCATTGTTGACAAGCTCCCTGACTGAGGCCAGCAGTCTGTCAATGCACGAGTGCAGCAATGCTGTCTGAAGAGGCTCAAGGCCTGTGGAGAATGAGCGACGCGCAAACAGGCTGACCTGCATTTAAATATAGCAGCTGTTACCTATGTGTCTGGTCATGACAAATGTAGCCAAGCAGATTGTGCTTGGCTGTTTGCACAGGTGAATGAGGCTGCTGAGATCATCTACGACTTGGTGGACCCCAACGCTAACCTGATCTTTGGAGCTGTTGTGGATCAGGCCCTGGGTCAGGAGGTCAGGCCAATCTCACCCCCTTGCATGTCCGATGGGTCTGTCATTTGACTACAGCATCATATTAAAATCTGCCCCATTCTGGTTTTGGGCACCCATGTTACGAGAGCAGGGTGCTGCAAGCATCACACTGCCCAGCAAGAGCAAACGCTGGCATCTGTGCATTCACATTGCTGACAGGCAGATATTCTGCATGTAGCTCATGGCTTGTGTACGCAGGAGGCATGTGCCTAGGTATAGTCAAACATGCTCAACAGGTGGCTTTGCTGCAGGTCAGCATCACCATGATTGCCACTGGCTTTGGCAGTGGTGTGGTTGAGGCAGCTTTGCGTCCAGCCGCACAGCGCCAAGCCCGAGAGCTGCAGCAACAACAGCAGCAGCAGCAGCAGCCACAGCAGCAGCCACCCAGGCAGGTGCCAGTTGAAAGGTATGGAAGGAATCATTGCTTCCATGGAATCCTCCATGCATGGTTGTATGGACCTCAACACCAAAGTCTGCTCCTGAGGCTGTGCATCACATGGAGGTGCTTTGCAGTGTGTCACGCAATTATCTGTCAATACGTGAGCCATTGAGCAATTCAAGCGATTATGCTGATAGTGTGCATCAAATGCACTGCAGGGTCGCTCCCAGAGGACGAGAGAACCCCTCAGCACCTGCAGTTGAGATCCCAGCTTTCCTCAGGAAGCGGCGAACAAGAGGGAAATGACCTGACTATTTGACAGCAGCTAGAATGCTGAAGGCCACATGACTATACTGTGCTTGCTATGGTGTGACAGTTGTATGCTGACTATGAGTTAACGTCGATGATGGAGCACCTGCTGATTGCATCCGTCTTTCAAAGCTGTTTTATAAACTGTGTCTATCTAGAACCTCTAGCAAATATGACAGTAGACAAAGTCTTTATCTGCTTAGTTGGCTATGATCACAAACAAATGTACATCACATACCTGACATTGTACTCAGTGTAGAATCAGGAACTCTAACATTGTAGCAGCACCTTGGTCATTTGTTCAACCTTTAAAGATGCAGCAAATGTTCACATACACTAGCTAGCTGACTACTAATACGACTTGATGCGCATGTTGGGGATCCCCCCACTGGCCAGCTCAGGATAAGATGACTGTTATCCTATTGTGTGTGCATCATTGTCAAGCTTGACACAACTCAGGTCGACTCAGCAGCCTGCGCACTAGCTGCGGGTGGAGGTGCTGTCTGTATTTGGAGTTGGGCCTTCATCAGTTCATCAACAAGCAATCCTGCAAACAACGCAATCAATGTTGTGCATCCACATAAAGTTTCCTTCAAAAGTCGCTGATGCAAACCTTGCAGTGCTGTGACAGGGCATATCAATTCCATTGCTAACGCTGGCTACAGTGCAGTGTCCACTGCAGACATTTACTTATGCCAAGCTAGTGATACATGCACAGCGCCATTGTCTGCTGTCACAGCCACAACAGTCATGTACTATTGATGCCATCTTGTGCGTCTGTGCACAGCACCATGACACAGCACATCAGGATGGGCAGCCGCATGTAACGACTCACCACAGGCCAGCAGAGCATCAGGGGTCATGCTCTGCACTAACCGGGCATGGCTGTTGTCTTTCTGTTCATTTGACTGCACTGCAACTGAGGCCATCTGCTGCATGGCACTCATCACGTCCTTCACTGGCTCACTCACTTCGCTCAACCACTCAGCAGGGGCTGCCTTGCGACTTGAGTCTGCTTTTCTAGTGTCGACAGCTGCTGCAAGGGCAACATAGTAGCTTGATATCAAACATAAAAACATCAAGCCTGCACATTGCTTCATGGGATGATGACAGTGGCCACACAGCTCATGCATGAACTTCTGCTCAATCAGGTACTACAGACATCATACACACTGTCCCCAACAGCAGCAAGCATGCTTGGTGCTAAGCATCACAAACTAAGTCAGCCAATGCGAACCGCATAGTGGGGCCATGCATCAAACCCTGGGACCAATTTGAAACCAACTACGTTAATTGTGCATCATCTGGTAGTAGCTTGCCTTTGCCCTTTCGCTTTGCTTCATGCTGCTGTGGGCCTACGGTTGAATGCTCCCCAAAGTATTCATTCAAAGGACAATCTTTGATAAGATGATCCTCAGCCTTGCACCACTGACAGCCTCCTGTTCTGGCTTGGCGCTGCCCTGGGTGGGGCCCTAAAGATCCCTGGAGGGCTGCTCTGGGCGGCCCTAGGGTGCCCAGGGCTGGTGCCCCCCACCAGTCATGATTACGCACCTCCACCAGCTTTCCCGCCTTGGCACACCTGCTTGCATGTACAAACTACATCAGGCTGGGGCTTCTGGTGACAGACCTGAATCTATTGCAACGACCACTGTGAGAATTGAGTAGCATTCTCTGCTGACTAGTTGCCCAGCGCACTATGTACACATCATTGAGATGTTTACTGGCAAAGGCTGTGTACAGCAGCATGACGCACCAAGACAAGTCGAATCACTGTCACCAACAGTGTACCTTGCAGAACAGCTGTAGGCAAACGTACTCACCATGGCCAAGCAGACAGCAGAGCCCTTGCATGCATGCATTGCCACCTGAACCATACATCAAAAGGCAGCCCTAAGTCAAACCAACAGGGACTGTCCCCACTCAGCCACCTCATCGAATAGTGTTGGAAACGATGGCAACCTTGGAAATCCGTGACACAGAAGCCGCCTCATCATGCAGAAGCCTAGATCAACAGGCGACCCTGGACCAACAAGCCAAACTGCCACAGCAAACTGAGGGCCTGAAGGCTGACCTGTCGATATGCCTTAGGTCAGCTGCATGGTGGTCAGGCCACCTGAACCGGGCCTTGCTACCTACAGCAGGAGGGGCAGCAGCCAAGAGGGGCTGATAGGAGCCCTGGTGGGGAGCAGCATCAGCAGCCAGCACCCTCTGCTGCTCTTGCACACTGAACAGGGCGTCCTCTCTCACCTGCGAGTGCAAGTTTGAGGTCAACGATGGTGGGATACATCCTAGCAGAACATTATGCAAGCTTGGCTTAGCAGCCTCTTTGCATTGGGTTGTGATTGCAGAGTTTGTCAACAACTGCTGATGCATCCTAGCAGAAGGTTGTGCAATGCTGGGTTAGCCGCCGTCTTGCGTTGGGTTGTGATTGCAGATCGCAGAGTCTGTGACCAAGCTGTGGATGCATTCTAGCGGAACATTGTGCAAGGTTGGGTTAGCCGCCTTGCATTGGGTTGCGATGGCAGTGTCCAGCTCATTGGCTGCAGACACATCCTAGGGGAAGAGTGTACAAGCGGATTAGCGCAGCAGCAATAGCTGACATGCTCTGTCAGTCTTGTAGGCTGGACAGCCAAGTCTGTCCATGATGACGTTTACATTCATGCTGGAGGACTTGTGCATGCGCCAAATGATTGATCATGCATGTCACACACGGGCTTGAGGATATGATCGACGCCCATGGAGGTCAGAGTGTGTATGGTCCACAATGACAAATGGAGGAGTGGGATTTTTGAATAGGCAAGTGACTCATTTGCCTCAGCTGGTGCATCAAATTTGTCTGATCATTAGTTGCTGTCACACATGGAAGCAGTGTTGAACAAGCAACTGCTCTTTTACCACCACAAAGTACTGAGATACCTCCCAATGTGCAAATGCGTTTTAAATGCCCCTGGGCATTGTTTACTTTAGATTTACACTGTGAAAAAAAAAATCTGTATCCTGAAGAGCCGTCAGCAGCAATGCAGCAGCAGGTGTGACGTTGCATGTGCAGTGACAGGGCAGACAAGGTTCTCACCTGCAAGGCTGACACAGCTGCATCTGTCCATGCCACAGCACCCACTCCTAGCTCCTTCTTCATAGAGCGCTTAGGGGGTCCTTTGCCTGGCTTTGGGGTCCGCCCTCTCTGTGTCAGAGGGCTTGAGGCTGGACTCCGCTCAAGCAATACCTCACTCTGTCCATCTATAACAAACAGACCTCACAATTTGCATTGCTCAGGTGGCAAATACTCAGCAAAGGTTGAGGTGACTCAGGCAGTCATTTAGTCGCAAATGAGCAAACTGGCATGCGACAGATGCTGGACAGACCGATGGACAAACTGATGGATAGAACAACAAAGAGATTTTGGCTGCTCTCAAGGATGTGTGTTCAGCAACAATTCTGTTGAGCAGGTTGGCCTCTGTACCTTGTATGCCTTCAATGCCTATCCAGACAGGAAGCATGCAGAGACAGATGGGCAGGCAGGCAGACAAAGCAGGCTTTGATACCATTTGCACTTACTTTGGTATGCGCTGATGTGCACAGGAACAAAGAGGATTGATAATAATGCCTGACTTAGTCAAGGAGAACATACACAGTCATAATGTCAGCCTCATCATGCACATGATGAGGGTCTGGATTGCAAGCAGCGGGCAAACAGAATCTTTCTAGGAGGTTTGTGTCACAGGGCACTGTTCCAAGGTCATTAGTCACCTGGCATCGGTCCTTTTTGCTTCTCGATCGCTGCCCTTAGCCCTTTTGTTGCTCCCTTCACCCTTGCACCCCCTCTGCCTTCCCTTGGCACCACTGACACATCAGCCATTGACTGTAACTCCTGAGGCTGCCCTATAGGCTCTGACACCTCACCCGGGTGACTAAACTGATCCAGATCATCACTGAGATCTGATGAGGAGCTCTGAGGGGGTTGCAGGGGTGCGCTAGGGCTGACGTGCAAGGTTTCTTCTGGGGTGCCAGAAAGGGAAGCTACAAATGCAGTGAGGTCAGCCGGTGCAAACCGTTGCTGACCGCTTTGCTTCGCCAACTTGGACAGCCTCTTCCTTGCTGCCTCCAACTGCATAGACCCACTTGTTATCATTCTTATGGTTATCTTGATTATCATTCTTGGCAGTATTGGTATGATTATCAACATGATTATAGTGATAACATCATTATCATTCCTATTATGTTCATCATTACTACTGTTGTCATGATTGCAAATTTGATACTGAAGGCAGCGTTGACACAATCCTGTCTGGAGTGCTGACAAGGGGCAGATGTCATAGCCTCACATGCACACATGAAGTCAGGCTGTACAGACCCCAGTACCTTGAGCCCTTGTGTGCAAATATTGTCAACACTACAGCTGCAAGCGTCCACACTCCATTCCAAAACGAAGCACAGCACAGCACAGCACAGCACAGCACAGCACAGCACAGCACAGCACAGCACAGCACAGCACAGCACAGCACAGCACAGCACAGCATGCCTTACCTTTGGCAAGAATACACACTCAGACGGCTTCCGCTTCCTGTAACCAGTATTGCGCTTCTCCCATACCACCTTCTTGCATCTGGTGCAGTGCCCACAAACCCTCCTATGCCACGCCACATTGGAGCTTTGCAGCCCTGTGTTTTCAGCTTGACTGACAGATGTTCTAGTCACCTTTTCCCACAGCTGCCTTGTAAACTCTGGATCTATTGTGGTAGTTGGTGCTGAACCTTCTCCAGCAGATTTCTTTCCTTGGGTCCTGGCCAAGGCTATTTCTGCACGACAGCAGACGATAAGCGATGCATACTTGCCTGCAGCTGTTGCGAAACTTTTGGATTGCCTTGCCTCCAGGGCAATCAAGCATTCGTGGTATGCAACAAGGCTCAGGGTTGTTTTGTCTCTCACATGCAGTGAGCTGAAGACGTGCAGGGCGCTGCAGCGCACTGCAACATGCACTGCAACGCGAGCTTCCTAGCGTGCATCAGATTCTCTGTTGCTCATCCATAGCTCGTTCAACTCGCTTCCAGGAACAGACTCTTGCATGTCATGTTCTGCCCGAAAATCATTGTATTGAGGATGAAAACTACTAGCACAGATGCGCTTTGATAAGGTCAGAGCAGCAGCATCGCAACTCACCCTTGCAGTGTGCAAGCCGCCAAGCAGTGATGGCTGGTGTCCATGAGATGTGGGGTACCCCAGGCGCATTCTTGGGGTTGTTGTTCCTCACCCCTGCTAAAGAACTAAGCCATGTCGTCAGATTCTGGCCACGCCGCTGTTTCTCCTGCAAGCAGACAGCTGTCTTACCAGTCCTGTGGAGAGTACAACAGCTGCCGCTGTGAAACTTTGTAAGCTGCTGACATTTGCCATTTCATGTGGATGCATACTATGGGCGTGTGACCATTGCTGTCCATAATACTGCTTTTGTTGCCAGTTTGCTCTTGGCGTATGGCGACAGAAGCAATGGTATGGTCCCAAGGTGTGCTATTCTGACTGAGAAACAGAGACCTTTGCATGGCGTCTTGACAGACAGACAAAGCTTTTGCTCAAGTGCCGAGAGAGCTGCCAGCTTTACTACATGCAATCTACCATGACAACAGGATCAGTTAAGACGACGATAACTGGAGTATGTGACATGCTGTATATTATTCACCATTACCTCAGGACCATACCAATCTATAGGAAAATTGGTCTTTGCTCGTGTTCTCCCACGCAAAGCAATGCTGGCTCTGTCAACCGCCCTGGCTGCAGCCTCAGGCGTCCAGTAGTTCTTCCCAACAAACATGAGCTTTGTCTTACGATTTGCACCAGAGCAGGGTACTTGGAGAAAGGCGCTCCAGACCTGCTTGACAGCCTCATGCACAACGTGGTGTGTAACACCCTGTGTAGATATTTTGACCCCGTGAAAGGTGGGGTGAAGCATGCCCTGAGTACGTTCCCTCCTGGCCTGTGGAGCGGCCTGATCCTGAGTGTCTGAAGTGCTTGGTGGATCAGATCCTGTTGGCTGTCTGTCCAGGTGAGGGTCAGCACGCTGTGCATGCTTTGCAGCATCACGAAGGCTTGAGTTTGGGCTTTGTTCAGGTGAAGGCAAGCGTCCAGAGTCTGAGGCAGTGCCATTGCCTTGATTGGTGCAGGGCTGTGTTGCCTTGGCTTCCAATGCTGAGACTGAAGAGACTTCGGCAGCAACTGCGGACTCAGCACTGTTGACCTGGCTTGGCAAGGTCAATGTTGCTCCATGCAATGAAGCTCCCCGTTTGCCCTTCAGTTGCAATGCAGCATTGGAAGCATGTGGCAGGCTGCTAGTGCCTGCTTGCGCATCTGGCAAGTCCCATGACACCTTTCGCTTCTTACTGGGTGCTTGGTGGCTGCTCAATGGATCGCCAGGATTGCCAGAAGTTGCAGGTCTGCGTGATGTTTGATTGCATACAAGGACTTTGGCTTCTGTGCCTGCACCACTGCGACCAGCAGTCGTGTTTGAAGTGGTACTTTTGCTGGGTCGATGCTGCTGCCGAGGTGCTTGAATTTCAGCATTTGTCCGTTTAGCAGGGGCACCGGCGTTTAAGGAGGCCGCCCTGCAGTGCTGTGTCTGTGCACTTCGCGCTGCCTGCCGTGCGGTTTTGGGTTGACGGGCCGCAGTCAGGTCAGAAAGGTCTGTTTGCTGTCTGGTGGCTTCACGGGCGGATCGTCGGCGAGCACTGCCAAGCGCCTCTGCTGAGTGCTGATCTGTACGCGCTATTGCAGAGTCATCGACTCTTTGGTGCTTTGCGCGGTCAGCTACTTCACGAGAGGCACGAGTTTCAGGCCTCTGCTTGAGCGTTGTACCCCGTTCTGCAAGCTGTGCATGCGCACGGTGCACCATGCAATCAACAGACCTGCTGTCCCATCTGGAACATCTGACTCAGCTTGGACGCTTCGGCGCACGCTCAACTGCACATCGGCAGCTATTGCAAATTCCATTCTGACTAAGTTTAGTCACATTCATTCATTCATTATTCATTAGATTTTAAAGGTCGTTGGGGCCAACCATGACCATTGGACCAGTAGACTGAAAGTGTCAGACAAAGATACCCAAATGTTCTAAAGCACTTATGAAAACATTAATGTTCACAGCTGACGCACTCTAAGCTAAACTAAAGGGTATGTCCAGATTGTGCTGCCACCAGGGTGTTCCTATGTTCAAAACATTCCCTCAAAAACCTAGCTATGACTTTGGGATCATGTAGAGTAAAAAAAGAAGACAGTGTAGGGGCTGGGCCCCAAAATATGTTTGTGAATCTGCTCCTGATGGCACAATATGCAGGGCAATCAAACACAAAA